>ENA-UOOH01000339-UOOH01000339.1-fermentation-metagenome-genome-assembly--contig:-NODE-339-length-55705-cov-73.168751_pt1 | contig 55705 bp, 44 predicted proteins | sample MGYA00245778_ERZ724025 | MGnify/ENA primary metagenome ERZ724025 (study PRJEB28704, sample SAMN03018313) | fermentation metagenome | biome: anthropogenic terrestrial biome; feature: soil; material... | reverse complement strand
ATTGAAGTTCGGGCTTAGATCAAATATCTGCCTGCCTTGTTATTTTTATACAAAGACAGTCGTTTGTCCCTTATAATATTCGAAACAATAACTCAGTTTGCGCAATACAATTATAATGCTCTTGTCTACAACTCAACAATCTGAAAGGTCCCCATGAAGAATAAAACTATTATAGTGTCGTTTGTGATCATTTTGATATTCTTGTCCTTTTTACTATATGATGGCGAAGTCTCAGCAATATCTGCAAACCCCCAAAAATCGGCAGGCATTCTCTATGTAAAACCAGGCAGCAATGGAAACTGCAACTCCTGGGCGGATGCCTGTGAATTGCAGACAGCCATCTATAATGCGGGGTCAGGTGATCAGATTTGGGTGGCATCAGGAACTTACAAGCCCACCATCACCAATGACCGCACAAAAACTTTCCATTTGGTGAACGGTGTAGCCATATATGGCGGCTTCCCGGCTGCGGGTGGAACTTGGTCAGAGAGGAATTGGGCTGCCAATGTCACCACATTAAGTGGGGAAATTGCTTTACAGGAAAGCATAAATGACAATAGTTATCACGTGGTTTCAAGCACAGGGGCCGATGGAACCGCCGTTCTGGATGGATTTACCATTAGTGGCGGCAATGCCAATGGCGGCGCACTAGATAATAGCGGCGGAGGGTTGTACAACTCAGGTGGCAGTCCCACATTGAAGAATCTCATCTTCAGCGCAAACGCTGCCACTTTTGGGGGCGGGATCTACAACAGGGACATCAGTTCACCTGTTCTTGAAAACATTGTTTTTATCTCCAACCGTGCTGATCATGGCGGTGGAATTTACAATGATACAAGCAGTCCCACGCTGGCTGGTGTCACCTTCACCACCAACACCGCCAGAATTAATGGCGGCGGAATGAACAATCTTCTCAGCAGTCCAGTTCTGAACACTGTCACATTCTCTGGCAATAAAGCAGAAGGAACTAATCAAAGTACAGGCGGCGGAATGTACAACTCTGGCAGCAGTCCCACTCTGACCAATGTGACTTTCAGCGGCAATTCTGCTTATCTTTTCGGACCGAACGGTGGCGGTGGAATGTATAACTTTGAGAGCAGTCCCAACTTGGCGAACGTTACCTTCGTGAACAACACTGCTTCCAGGGGAGCTGGAATGTCCAACAATGCAAGCAGCCCGACCTTGGTCGGTGGATCATTTTCGGGTAATTCTGCCTATATCGAAGGCGGTGGCATGTATAACACCTCCGGCAGTGCCCCAACCTTGACTGGTACTACCTTTACTGGGAATAAAGTGTATGGATACACCACCAGCAGCGGCGGCGGAATGTATAACATTAATAGCAATCCCACCTTGACAAACGTCACCTTTAGCGGCAACCTGGCGAAAATGGATACAAGTCCGCTCTACTGTAGCGGCGGTGGTATGTTCAATGAATCCAGCAATCCTGTTCTGACAGGTGTAACCTTTTCGAATAATTCTGCAGGGAAGGGTGGCGGATTATACAATTCCAACAGCAGCCCGATCATGACTGATCTTACGTTTACAGGCAATTCTGCTACTGGAACTGATCTTGGATATGGCGGCGGCGGAATGTATAACTCTGGCGGCAGCCCTGTTCTTGATACATCCCTTTTTGAAAATAATACCGCGGTAACAGCTGGTGGAGGAATGTATAACTCAGGCAGCAGTCCCATCCTGGAATATATAGATTTTTCAGGAAACTCTGGTGTTTCTGGCGGAGGAATTTACAGCTCAGGTGGACAATCTACACTGACGAATGTGATCATTAGGGGCAATACTGCTTCTTATGGTGGCGGGATGATTTGTGATGGATGCGGCGCTGACTTAATGAATGTCACATTTTCTGCAAACAATGCTACATACCATGGCGGCGCGGTTTATAACGCTTCGAGCGGACTCTCCCTGACCAATGTGACCATTTCCGATAATACAGCTGCTATTGGTGGGGGAATGTACAATGGAGAATCTACCAGTCACCCTGCACTGACCAATGTCACTATTTTCCATAATAATGCAACAAGCGGCGGGGCAATTTACAATAAGAGTGCATACTCCACCATTAAGAACTCAATTATCTGGGGAAACACAAATAACCAGATCTACCCCATCAATCCAGCAATCACCTATAGTGATATTCAAGGCTGGATATATGGAGGTACAGGCAACATCAGTAGCGACCCGCTAATAGATCCGCTGGCCAATAATGGAGGCTTTATTACTACGAATGCCCTCCGCGCAGGTAGCCCGGCGATCGACACTGGCAATCCCACACTATGTCCTGTCGTCGACGGGCGTGGTTATACTCGTCCGATCGATGGTGATAGCATCCCTGGCGCACGCTGTGATATGGGAGCTTATGAGTACGGGTCTTCGCCAGCAAGTTTGACATTGTCTGTAGAGGTCATCGGTGGTGGTACAGTTACGAAGGTACCGGATAAGCCAACTTATGGTTGGGGTGAGGTAGTTTACCTGACTGCTTCGGATGATCCAGATTGGGTTTTTGACGGCTGGAGCGGCGATGCCAGCGGCATGGTAAATCCTCTCAGAGTTACCATTACCAAAAACATGAACATTACAGCTAGCTTCTTGCTAGACGCTTTTACGCTAAACACCTCTGCCTCCCCGGAAGACTCTGGAACTGTGACCCGCGTTCCCGATCAGCCCACCTATCACTCGGGAGACGAGGTTACGATCACAGCAGTGCCCAATCCCGGCTGGAGCTTCACCGGGTGGACAGGGGATGCCACAGGCAATACCAATCCTCTGACAGTGACAATGGAATCCAATTTGAGCGTTACAGCGAACTTCACCCAGAATGAATATTCACTGACAGTATTGACCAATCCATTGGATGCTGGGAGCGTAACCAAATCACCAAACAAACCGATTTACTATTACGGTGAGACGGTCGTGTTGACGGCCTCACCTGTTCCTGGCTGGCATTTTGTAGGCTGGAGTGGAGACGCAACCGGCACAGCCAATCCCCTGACTTTCAGTTTTACAGATAATGCAAACATCACTGCTAACTTCTCCAATGCTTACAACATCTTTCTTCCATTAACATTGAATAAATAGTTAATTAATTAAGAAGTAAGCACAAAGTAAAAACCACCTGGTGTTGAATTTTGCCAGGTGGTTTTTTATGTATCCATTTCACATTTGTAAGTGAGAAAAACACGATATAGGGCGGGTGGGGGTCGAACCCACACAGTGTCACCACCGACGGATTTTAAGTCCGTTGCGTCTGCCTATTCCGCCACCGCCCCGAAATTCGTATTGCCTATTTTACCATTGTATGTTTAATTTTGCGGACATAAAAGCAGGAAAGATTGAACCTTATTTGTAGTTCCCTGTTCCCTGTTCCCGGATCCTTGTTCTCTCTTCCATGTTCAAGGGTAAAATGGAGCAAATACAGATTCTCGAGAAATTATGAAAATAAAAAGACCAATTACCTTACTGATCCTCGCTGTCGCCCTGCTTTTGATGGGGGTGGCTTTTATTGCCAAACGCGGCGTTACCACCCAAACCACCAGCCAGGCACTCACTTTGAGTGATTGGGCACATGGCAGCGCTGGAACGCTAAAGGTTATGGTGAACTACCCAACAGAGCTCCTCACCAACCAACAAAACACGATCACTCTCACTTTCGAACCTGACGCGACCCTGGAGCAAAACATGGCGCTTGGCTACATCTTCGATGCAGATTTTAGTGCCAACAACAGCGTCATCACCCCCCAAAAAAGGGTATTGATCCCGCTTGAGAAAGGCCGCCAAAACGTCTCCTGGAATATCGTACCGATCTTACAGAGTGAAGTTGAGGCGGTGATCCAGTTGGCATTGGGCGGAAGTGACCTCAATGGTGCCTATGCCATCTCCCCCCAGGCGAGTTTTGAACTGCCATTCGAAGTCAGGCAGTCCAATGGGCTTAGCCCAAATGTATCTTTCATCGTTGGGTTAGTCATGGTCGTGATAGCCATCCTTTGTGTGCTGCTCTTCTTCATGATCAACAAAAAAATAAACGGACTCAGGAGTTATTAAATGCGCACACCGCGTCTGAAAAAATTGAAGAACTTGCTAGCCAAAATTCCGGTTATCACTAAGGGTGATATTCCAGATGTCAAGATTCGCGCTGTGAGCAGTGATTCGCGAAATATCCATCCAGGGGATGCTTTTTTTGCCATCAAGGGAGCCAGTTTCGACGGCTTTGATTACATCCCCTCTGCCATTGAGCAGGGAGCTGCCCTGATTGTCAGCAACCGACCTGACCCCAAAAACCTCAGCGTGCCTTACCTTCAAATTGACGATGATCCGCACAAGGCATTAGCCTGGCTGGCAGCCGCTACCCAAAACTTCCCCGCCCACAAGCTGCGCATAATCGGTGTGACCGGCACTGATGGCAAGACGACCACCTCCAGCACGATCCATCACATCCTCACGCAGGCTGGAGTCAAAGTCGGTCTGATCTCGACCGTGAACGCTCTGATTGGTGACGAGGAAATCGATACCGGTTTCCACGTGACCACACCCGATTCACCAGAGATTCAGGCCTATTTGGCAGAGATGGTACGTGCCGGCATGACCCATTGCGTTCTGGAAAGCACTTCGCATGGGCTGGCACAGGGGCGCGCAATTGCCAGCGAATTTGACATTGCCGTCGTCACGAATGTGACCCACGAACACCTTGATTATCACGGCGATTGGCAGCATTACCTTGAAGCCAAGGGGCTCTTGTTTGAGAGTTTATGGCTGACCTCCCGAAAAAAGATCGGCAACCCTCGCCTGGCAATTTTGAACAAGGACGACCGCTCCTACGGTTATTTGAAACGGGTTTCACCTCCGGGATTTCTCAGTTATTCGCGCCTGAACGAGGCGGATCTGTGGGCTGAGAATATTGTCAATACTTCTACCGAGCTCAGCTTCGATTGCCATATTGACGACGAAGTCTATAAGGTAAAAAGCCCAATGATTGGAATTTACAATGTGTCCAACATCCTGGCAGCGTTGGCGACCTGTGTGAAGGGGCTGGGCATACCCGCCAATGTGACTGTGGGCGCTTTAGCCACACAGAAAGGTGTTCCCGGACGGATGGAGCGGATCAACCTGGGACAGGATTTTATCGCCATCGTCGATTTTGCCCACACGCCTTATGCCATGGCAGAGTCACTTGAGACTGCCCGCACGCTCACGCAGGGCAAAGTGATTGCCGTGTTTGGTTCGGCAGGTTTGCGCGATCGCGAAAAGCGCAAGATGATGCCAGTTGAAGCGATCAAACGAGCCGATATGATCATCCTGACAGCGGAAGACCCTCGCACGGAGTCTTTGGATGACATCCTGCAAGATATGGCAGATGCGGCGATTTCGGCAGGCGGTATTGAAGGTAAGAATTTTTTGCGTATCCCTGACCGTGGAGATGCAGTTCGCAAAGCGATTTCTTTGGCAGAACCGGGAGATTTGGTGATCTCACTCGGGAAGGGACACGAGCAGTCGATGTGTTTTATCAACACAGAATATCCTTGGGACGATCGAATGGCGATGCGTGCTGCCATTGCAGAACTCCTCGGAGTTGATGGTCCGAAGATGCCCTGGCTGCCGACAAGTGGGGCGAAACCCGATTAATTGATTGCCAAATTACCGAGTTCTCTCACCCCCCGGCTTCGTCCCCCTCTGAAGAGGGGGTGGTAAGGTAGGCGCCACCCTCTTTACTGCTTGCGTCCCGCCGAAGGTAGGAGAGGGGGAATTAAAGGGGGTGAGGGAATTGGAGCAAAAAGATTAAGTGACCCTGCAGCAATTTATTTCTTGTTTTTCCTGCGCTGAACCTGCTGGTACATTTCGCCCAGTGTTCCGCCATTAAACCCGCCAAAAATTGCCATAAAACCCACCAATGCAGCTAATAGACCACTCTTCCAGGTCATCAGCACGATCACAACCAATCCGGCGATTCCACCATAAATCCCATAAGTGGGACCACGTCGGTCTTTTGCCAATAGAGTGATCAGGAAGCCAATGGTCAGTGAGCCAAGAAAAATGCCCAACATCAGGGTGGTATCGACCCCCTGCATCAAATCGCCGTACCGAAGCATCATTGAGTCCATCAGGCTGAAAAAGAGCAGAGCCCAGGCAACATTCAATATCATGGCAAGAAGAATATAGGCGTATTTAGTTCCACGCGGGTCAAGCAATCGGCTCAATTTCATGGTCAGAATTGTACCGTAATAGTGCAGCCTGTTTATGGTAAAACCGCATAATAGAGCTGGCTCCCAAATGCCATGAAAACCTTCCTGTCAGGGCCGACATAAAAGGCACTTGCTCCGCCATCCGGCAAGGTGCCTGCCTTCAATCCTGAACGCAGCACTTTGTTCAGGTTCAGTCGCAAGCTGAACTGGTAAAGCTCGGCTTTATCAGCTTCGAGATAATAAATCGAAGGATCAGGCGGTGGTGAATAAGCCAGCTGTTCAAACTTAAGAGTGGCAAAATCGACATTTGTACCGCTGGTACCGGCATCCTGGTAAGGATAAGGATCATCGCAGGTGGTCAAACCTGAGACAAAGGAAGCCAGGCAATATGAACTGCGTCCATCGGCATGCAGCAGGAACAACTCCTCGCCCTCCACTTCGAAATCGACAGCGTCGGCGAGCTCAAGCAGTTCCTCGTCAAAATAAGCAACAGGTGCATTGCTGAAGTTGGAAGTAAATCCACGATAGATCCAAAGCGCCTTGTTGCCAGGGTCCAGAATGTAAAGCCGGTTGCTGTCAAAAACCATCCGCTTCAAGTCAGACCAACCAATCTCTGGTGTCGGTAAGTGTACAGCCGCCGGATTTGATCCGGGCGAGCAGTAGAGAAGATTCCCTGCGCCATCAATCGCCATCACAGGAGCTTTAGCGGGATTATTCAATGGGATATTGATCAGGTCGACCAATTCTCCCACCTGGACCCCATCGTAAGTGCCCGGTCCGCAGACAAATTCACTGTCCATCTGATACCCATTGGTGTAAAGACTCAGATACTTCACTGAACCGCTGGCTTGGTCGAGAAGATAGAGATCATTGTTCAAAGACACAATGGTGGCAATGTCCAGACCAGGGTACAGGTTGGATGCAAAAGCGGGAACGTATTGCAGTCGGCGTGCGCCATCAAGTTCATCGAGCGCAGTCTGAGCCTGAAGTCGCAATCTGTTGATCTCGTCTGTCTCCTGGAAAGACTCTGCCTTGTCCAGAAAAACCAGGGCTTGTCCCCAGCCTTCCCGCTGTAACTCTTCAGTTTGCATTAAGGCGGCGTTGTTCACCGAAGCCTGTGCCTGTGCCAGGTAGTAGGCATATTCATTATCCTCCCCACGGTTGAAGAAAATGAGCGCCGCCACCGCCACAATGATCAGCGGAACGACGATGGCGATCAGCGCTTTGGTCAAAGCAGAAAGTTCTTTGACATTTCCAATAATCTCACTCTCCTCAGCGGTCTTTCCGGCAGAAGCGGTCCTTTCTGCCTTGTCTTCCACTTTCCGCAGCCAACCAGCTCCAGCGGCTACTCCCCGAAGGGCTTTTTCTTTTATGATCCCAAAGTCTGGTTTTTCACGTTCATTTTTTTTGGGAATTTCCTTAATCGGTTCATCCTGTTCGGGCTCAACCTGGAATGGCTCTGTTTCATCATCAATTAGTTCCGGTTCTGCGGCTTGTTCGTCGACTTCCAACTTTTCAGTCACTTCTTCTTCAACAGTTTCTGTATAGAGCACTGACTGACCAAAAAGATCTTCTGCCAGGCAGGATTCGTAGCCTGCGTCTTGATGGTCCTCTTCTTCCAGCTTTTGCTCCAATGAGGGAACGACCAATGGCTGTTCACTCTTCTCTTCTTCAGCAGAGGTGACGCTGTCTGAAGGCAGCAGTGACACCAAATCAAAGGTCTCAAGACCGCAAACCGTGATCTGACCGGAGCCCTCATTAATTTGCACTATACCCAAAGGTTGGTTCTCCTCCGATCTGAGAGTCAGTTCTCCTACCAACAAAGAACGGTCCTCAACACTCTCTTCCTCAATCGGCGTGCTGAAAACAAGGGTCTCATTACCTTTTATTGAGCGCTGAAAATAACGGGGGTTGGTCACAGTGGCAACACCCAACCCTCGTTGATCGAGGGTTTCATCAAAGAATGACTCAATTATTCCTTCAGAAAGAACCAGCATCTCGCTTGCTCCTACCTGTGCGAGAAATAGTGTATCCTGGTGGATCACCCCCACTGACAGGCTGGCAGTCTGCCAGGATTCAGGCTGGTCGAAGTGGTGGTTTTTTTGCAAAAAGGAACGGTTGAGCTCATCTACAAATACCCGCATTGCGTTGGTGACCGAGCCGCTCGTCTTAAAAAAAGTGTTCGACAATTCTTCCAGATCAACACCAGGGTCAGAGGTCCCTTTGGGTGTGAGAAAAATTATCAGCTGATCGGCCTCCCTGCCTCTGGCGCGCTGTTTTGGACCGTCGAACCCCAGCAATGAAGCCCGTTTTCCATCGGGTTGAAAAATCGTCAGATCAAATTTCATAGCACACCTTCTCTATTAAATACAATAATACCTGTAACAATGAGTACACAATCCGTGCCAACGGGTATAATTTCGTGCATGAAATTAAGCCTTATAACGAGTAAAAAAGAATGGGAGACCCTTCGCCCTGAATGGGATCCGTTGGTGGCAAAGAGTTTCCGTGTTTATCCTTTTCTGGAATTTTGGTATTTGTTTAATTGGTGGCAGACCCTGGGCGGGGGTGAATGGCCTGAGGAAAATTCGAGGTTGCAGATTGTGACAGCCAGGGAAAACGGCGATCTGATCGGTATCGCCCCGCTTTTCACTTCCTATAAAGCCGGTTCAGAGCCTGCAATTCGCTTTATTGGTCAGATTGAGGTCACAGATCATCTCGATTTTATCTGTCTTCCCGACAAACTGGAATCCTTCCTGAGCCAATTGTTGGATTTTATTAATGAAAATCCGGAATTCAATACGAAGCGATTGGAGTTGGCGAATATTCTTAAAGATTCACCAACCAATAGCATGATGGAGAGTCTTTGTCGGGAAAAACAAGGCAGTTTTGAATTGACTGTTTTGCAGCCATCACCAGGCATACCGCTGCCATCCAGCTGGGATGGGTATCTTCAATCTTTGAGTAAGAAGCAGCGTCACGAAGTCCGCCGGAAAGAGCGCAACGCCGAACGGGATCACCAGGTTGAATTGGTCTTCTCGCAAGATTCCACGGACATCGATGGTGAAATGGGTCGCTTTATTGAACTGATGCGCAATGAGGAACAAAAAGCAAAATTCCTGACTCCATTGACAGAGCAATTTTTACTTGAATTGGGGAGAGCAGCCCAGGAAGCCGGATGTTTGAATCTGGCCAACCTGATGTTGGATGGAAAGCAAGCTGCAGTATATCTGAACTTTATTTTTGATAATAAGTTATGGGTGTATAACACCGGTTGGAACCCTGAATTTTCTCAAGCCTCTCCAGGCTGGGTGCTGCTCGTTAAATTGATCCAGTGGGCGATTGCGAATGGGTTGAATGAGGTTGACATGATGCGCGGAGACGAGGAATATAAGTATCGTTTTGGCGGTATCGACCGGCATGTTGTGCAGATAATTGCAGACCTAATATAGCTCCGCAACTTTTTCTTTGGCTTTTTCTGCGGGACGGATGGAATGAGGGAGGTCGCAAAATTCAGGCTAACGGATCCTTTTGACCCACCCACGACGTAGCCGGATTGCGCCACTCCGCCATCCCGAGCTTCAACACCTATTTGCATTTGCTAAGAGTCATCGATGGTACAAATCGTGTCGCTGCTTCAAGAATGACAACCTTTTCATCTTCTAACATAAAATTAACCATCATCGATTATCCTTTTCTTGACGAAGAAAATTGTGCATGGTAACATTAAATTGATGAAATTAGCACTCTCAATTCGAGAGTGCTAATGTTGAGAAAAATGAACAAATTAACCGACCGACAAAAAGTAATTCTATCCCTGGTCGTGCATGAACACACTCGCACGGCGCAGCCTGTCGCGTCTAAAACCTTGATCAACGAATACAACTTGAAAATAAGTTCCGCTACGGTGCGCAACGAAATGAACACCCTGACTGAACTTGGCTATTTACGTCAGCCTCACACCTCAGCCGGGCGTGTCCCGACCGAAGAGGGCTACCGCTATTACGTTAGCAACCTAAGCCAGCATACTTCATTGTCTTCAGCTACGCGCAACACCATCAGCCACCAGTTTTATCAGTCCCGCAAGGGGCTGGAATATTGGCTGCCCCTGGCAGCTTCCGTGCTTGCCAGTCATTCACAGGCAGTTTCGATCGTCACCGCTCCCCATAGCGAAAAGGTGACTTTCAAACACCTCGAATTGATCGCTACACGCGCTTCCCAGGTCTTGATGGTTTTGGTTTTGATCGGCGGCGAGATCCAGCAGCAAATACTTTCGCTTGACGATTTCCGCAACCAGGAGCAGCTTTCTCAGATCGCTGCCCAAATAAATCAGGCCTGCGAGAACACCAGCCTAGAACAGATTAAAAGCCTTCCGGCAAACAATGACCCACTGGTAAACCAGGTTCTGGCAGCAGTAACCGACCAGATGACACTGGCAAGCAAATTGGTTACAGGTGAGCTCTATTTGGATGGGCTGACCAACGTCCTGGCTGAACCTGAGTTTTCAGACGGGAATTCACCTTTGAAATTGTTGGAAGAACGACCCTTGCTCGATGACCTGATAGCCAGAACTGTGCTAAGCGAGGAAATTGGCGGTGTACAGGTTTTGATCGGTGGTGAAAACACCTGGCAGGAGCTGCAAAATTGTTCGGTTATTCTGACGCGTTATGGCGTGGCAGATCAGCTTTCAGGTGCCCTCGGCATCCTGGGTCCGATGCGCATGCCCTATAGCCAAACAATCGGTACAGTTCGCTTTGTAGCCGAACTGATGTCAGGTTTGGTTTCTGACAACTTAGTAAATTAACAGTATTTTGAGGATATTATGACTGAACAAGATAAACAAAACAACGAAAACCAGGAGCATGGAGATTTGTTCGACGAAGTTAGCGGTATTCAAAGCGAACTTGACGCTGCCCTTGCCAAAGCTGATGAATACCTGGACAGCCTACAGCGAGAACGCGCCAGTTTCGCAAATTATAAACGCCGCATAGAACTGGATAATGCTGTCTTGGCAGACCGGTTGTTGGGAGAGCACATCAAAATCTTTCTGCCTGTGATGGATGACCTCGAACGGGCGCTCGATCACGCACCAAATGAACCAGATTGTGCCAATTGGATCGCAGGTATCGAATTGATCCGCAAGAAACTCCTGACTACGCTTGATGCTCAACATGTTACCGAAATTAAACTCAAACCCGGTGATATGTTTGACCCCACCAACCAGGAAGCCGTCACCCATGAAGAAAGCGACCAATTCAGCGACGGAGAAATTATCGAAGTTGTTCGTACCGGTTATCAATTAAAAGATCGAATCATCAGACCCGCACTTGTTCGGGTCTCGAAATAGGAGAAATAATGGCAAAAATTATCGGAATAGATTTAGGAACAACCAACTCAGCAGCCGCAGTTATGATGGGCGGCGAACCCGTGGTGATCACATCCGCAGAGGGCAGTCGTCTCGTACCATCAGTGGTAGCCGTTAATAAAAACGGTGAAAGGCTGGTCGGGCAAGTGGCTCGCAACCAGGCAATCATCAATCCAGAGAACACGATTTCATCTATTAAGCGCTTCATGGGACGCAAAATTGGCGACAACGAAGTGCAGCGGGCGATGAGCCTGGTGCCTTATAAGATCAACAGCGCACCAAACGGGGATGCTCGGGTTGTGATGGATAATAAAGATTACACAGCCCCAGAAATCTCGGCCATGATCCTGGGAAAACTCAAGCGCGATGCTGAAGCTTACCTTGGCGAACCGGTAAATCAGGCCGTCATTACCGTGCCTGCCTATTTCAACGACGCTCAGCGCAATGCCACCGTTGATGCCGGCAAGATCGCCGGTCTGGAAGTGCTGCGCATTATCAACGAACCGACCGCTTCTTCACTGGCTTATGGATTGGACAAAAAAGACCGAAATGAAATTATTGCAGTTTATGACCTCGGCGGCGGTACATTTGATATCTCAATCCTGGAAGTAGGGGATGGCGTTTTCCAGGTCAAATCCACTTCTGGCGACACCTTCCTGGGTGGGGATGATTTCGACCAGCGCATCATTGACTGGTTGGCAGACGAATTTAAGAAGGAAAATGGCATCAACCTTCGCGAAGACCGCCAGGCATTGCAGCGTCTCAAGGAAGCCGCAGAAAAGGCAAAAATTGAGCTTTCCAGCACGATGCAGGCTGAAATCAATCTGCCCTACATTACAGCCGATGCTTCCGGTCCGAAACACCTGGTGACCACACTGACTCGTTCAAAATTGGAGCAATTGACCAGTGACCTGATTCAGAGATCGCTCAAACCTGTTCAACAGGCTTTGAACGATGCCAATTTGAAACCCTCTGACATCGACGAGGTCGTCATGGTGGGCGGAATGACCCGTATGCCCGCCGTGAATGAAGCTGTGCGCCAGTTGTTCAACAGAGAACCTCACAAAGGTGTCAACCCAGACGAAGTTGTCGCCATTGGTGCGGCAATCCAGGCAGGTGTTTTGGGCGGTGAAGTGAAAGATATCCTTCTGCTCGATGTGACCCCTCTGACACTCTCCATCGAAACTTTAGGCGGTGTTTCCACTCCACTGATCAAACGCAACACCACGATCCCAACCCGCGCCAGCCAGGTTTTCAGCACAGCGTCTGACAGCCAGACTTCAGTGGAAATCCATGTTCTGCAAGGTGAGCGCACAATGGCAGCTGACAACAAGTCACTCGGCAAGTTTACCCTCGACGGCATTCCACCGGCCCCTCGCGGTGTTCCTCAGATCGAAGTTATTTTTGATATGAACGCCAACAGCATTCTGGAAGTGACTGCAAGAGATAAAGCCACGAATCGCCAGCAAAATATCACCATCTCTGGTTCATCAGGGCTCAGCGATGATGAAGTCGAAAAGATGCGCCAGGATGCTGAAAACCATGCCAACGAAGACCAAAAGGCACGCGACCTGATCGAAGCTCGCAACACTGCTGACAACTCCGTTTACACTGCCGAAAAGACCCTCAAAGATTTGGGAGACAAGGTGCCTGCTGCTGATAAATCCAGGGTAGATGAAGCTATCACCAAGGTTCGCAGGGTAAAGGATGAAAGTGATGCCAGCGTTATCCATAACGCTGTTGAAGAGCTGATGAAGATTTTGCAGGAAATTGGTCAGGCTGCCTATGCGCAGCAAGCTCAATCCCAGCAGCCTGGTGAAGGTCAGTCTGCCGATGAAAGCCAAGGTGAATCGCCCGAAGACCCTGAAACTGTGGACGGCGAATACACACAAGCGGATTAATTTGTAATAATCCATTAGAATAAGAACACCTGGTGCCAACGTAAGTTCACACCAGGTGTTTGTGTGAAATTATAGGAAAAGAAGTATTTTATGGCAGCGAAACGAGATTATTACGAAGTGCTGGGCATTCCCCGAAGCTCAAGTCAGGATGACATCAAGAAAGCTTTTCGCGATCTTGCGCGTCAATACCATCCAGACGTCAATAAGGCAGAAGATGCCGAAGAAAAGTTCAAGGAGATCAACGAAGCCTACGGCGTCTTAAGCGATACCGAAAAACGGGCTGCCTACGATCGTTATGGCTTCTCAGGGGTCAACACCCAGGGCATGCCCGACTACTCCACAATGGATCTCTCAGATCTATTCGAAACCTTGTTTGGCTTTGGCGGCATGAGTGGCTTTGGTGGATCCAGCAATTCGCGGCGCCGGCAAAACGCTCCCCGAAGAGGTGCTGATATTACCGGCAATCTGAAATTAACTTTTGAAGAAGCAATTTTCGGGACTGAAAAAGAAGTAGAAGTCACCCGCAATGAGCGCTGCTCTGTCTGCAACGGAACAGGCGCTGAACCTGGCACTGAACCTGTCACCTGCGCAACCTGTAAAGGTCAGGGCGAAGTCCGCCAGGTGCAACAAACCTTTTTAGGTTCCATGGTCCAGGTTGTCACCTGCCCCACCTGCGGCGGTCGCGGGAAAATAGTGGAATCCCCCTGTCGAAATTGCCATGGAAGCGGGTTGGAACGCATGACCCGGAAGATGAAAGTGAAGGTACCAGCTGGGGTGGATGATGGTAATCAGATCCGCATGGTTGGTGAAGGGCAACCCGGTGCAAATGGCGGCCCAAATGGCAACTATTACCTTGAATTGGATGTTGCTCCCCATAAATTCTTCCGTCGAAAAGACAGCGATATTTTGCTCGACATCGATATCAATATGGCTCAGGCAGCTCTTGGCGACGAAATCACCGTCCCGACTGTGGATGGCGATGTGAAACTGCGCATTCCACCTGGAACGCAGCCGGGTCGCATCTTCCGTATGAAAGAAAAGGGTGCACCTGTTTTGAACCGTAACGAGCGCGGCAACCAAATGGTGACTGTCAATGTGCAGATACCGACAAGTCTGACCAAACAGCAGGAAGAACTGCTGACTACACTTGGCAAGACCATGGGCACTGATATCAAGATCCAGGAACGTGGATTCTTTGACAAGTTAAAGGATGCATTCAGTGGCTAAACCATCCAACTGGTTGGAAGCGTCTTTAGTTTGTTCCGGTGAGCTTGCTGAAGCTGTCGCCGAGGTCTTTTCGCGCTATGCTCCTGACGGAGTATTGATCAACAGTTTAACAAAATTTGATCAGCAAGAATATGAAGAAAGGCCAACCGGTGACACCCAGGTAGTTGCCTATCTGCCGATAGACGAGCAGGTAGAACAGACTCGTCAGCAGCTTGAAGAAGCCATCTGGCACCTGGGGCAGATTGCGCCGCTTGGTAAACTTGAATTTCAAGTAATAGCTGATCAAAACTGGATGGAAGCCTGGAAAGAACGCTACCAGCCGCTTGAACTCGGAGAAAACCTGATCATCCTGCCTGCCTGGGTTGACCGATCTTTGGCCGGCGAGCGTCTTCCCGTGATCATCTCACCGGATATGTCTTTTGGCACGGGCACGCACCCATCGACCCAACTTTGCCTGCTTGCCCTCGAAAGGTACGGCTGCCAGGGCAAAAACGTACTTGACGTAGGTTGTGGTAATGGCATCTTATCAATTGCCGCTGTCCGCCTGGGCGCCGAGCGCGTATTAGGCGTCGATTATGACCCTACGACAATCCCTTCCTGTGAACGAAATGCTGCCCTGAATGGCATGGAAGGACGGATCACCTTCGAAGTCGGCACCCACACCGACATACTCGCACGGATGGATGACCTGAACCAGGCTCCGGTGGTTTTAGCCAATATTCTGGCTCATATCCTGGTCAAAATGCTCGGAACAGGTCTGGCAGATACAGTAGCGCCAGGTGGAATCCTGATTTTAGGCGGGATCCTGGACTTTCAGGCTGAGAGCGTCATCCAAGCTGCCAATAAGGCCGGCTTGACCCTGATTGATACACTTCCCGAACAAGATTGGGTCGTCCTGGTTTTCCAAAAACCCTGATCTATTTCATAATTAAGGGGAAAGATACACCATAGGGGCAGGCATCGTCCACGTTGATCGTGCGAAGCGAAAGCAACTCCGCGACATTGCCTTCATAATCCCAGAGTTTTATTGCCACATCCACTGGTCCGTTCAGGTCTCCAGCCTTACACAAATTCACATCCCAATCAAAGATCCCACCTGCAGTTGGGTTGGTAACCCGGGGAGCAAGTTCTCTCCATTTTCCATTGACCTTAGCAATTAACACCGCCTTTACAACCCGCACGTCATCGCTGGTTTGAGCGGTGACATCCATCAGGGAGTTGGCACCAACTGCAACAGTCGCACCCGCAGCCGGGCGGGTCAGAGACCCTGTGGGAGGTGAGGCTCCTAAATTGCCGGATACAAACCAATCATTCAATGGGCTGGTCGGGTTCTGTTTGTCACCATTGCAGTTGTATGCACCGTCATAAAACGGGAAAACTCCTGAAACTTCCAGGCAAGTGCGGGGAATTCCTCCGTTGAGAGTTACATCAGCAAAACGCATATCGGCGGAATAACCCCATGGGTAGCCGCCATTACCCCACCACCAGCTGTTCACGACCATAAAATGAACATGCTCTGAAGTGCTGTATCCGGTATCATCCGTATCCCCGATGTATTTACCCCTGTCAACGAAGGTCCCAGGTGTGAGGTAATCGGGGATGGTATTATGCGCCAAGTGCAGATAGATCTGGTAGGTACTCCCAACCGTGTCCTGAAGGACGATGTAATTTGTACAGTTTGTGGTGCCATCAAAACAGCCGTCGTAAGAAGCAGCCACAACCCCTGCCTTGGAAGCAACCATGGGGAAATGACCGGCATCTGTAAAATCGTAAGCGTAATGACAGTTGTTGATATCACAACTGGGGTAACCAAGCGCAGGGTAGTATTGAAAATGCAGGATGGAGCCTTCCAGTCTGTGCGCGGTGCCTTTTACATAAGGTAAATAGTAGCCAGTCAGGGGAGCATTCAGCGCGTTATCCGGAACGTTTTCGGGTGCGGATTGAAAGGAAGCCGGAAGGAAGCTTTCAGAGAGAGAAGCCTGTATCTCAGTCCATTCCTTATCAGAAGATAGTACGATTTGCCATCCATCACCCTGCCGAAGCGCGAAGACTATCCCCGGTTCGGTCGCTAAAATTCGTCTGTTAAAATCTTTTAACGCCAGCCAGAGGACCGCAGTTTTGCCATCAGCACTGATGAAAGCTGTATCCAGAACCGGTTCAAACAATGTCACAAGCGGGTTGTCTGAAGTACCTGTCAGGTTTTGCTGGTAATGTGCCTGGTACGCCTGCCAGAGAGCATCCGCTTCAGCCTCTGAAGCGATCATGGGTTGAGATTCCGGGGTTGGAGTCTGAGCCTGGGCTGCAGAAAGAAGGATGATTAAAGCCATAAGGCAGGCAGTAATCAACGCCCTGGCTGCTTTTTTTAAAGATGTGAAAATAAGTTCCGACTTCTTCATTGAAAGAATTCTATACATATTCCCAAGACTTTATTGGGTTTATACAAGGTTTGTCAAAGATTTTTTTGGGGGTTTAGTGTGTCTGGAAGACTTACTAACAATTGCCGGTCTCCAACTCTTCACCTGGATGGACACCTGCCATCAACAAACCAAGATCTTCCTTGGTTGCAGTCTCACGCGGCAAAATATCCATAATTTTGCCTTCGTAGATTACAGCGATTCGGTCTGCGATTGCTAAGATCTCGTCCAGGTCTTCTGAGATCAACAGGATAGCCGCGCCCTTTTTGCGCTGGTCGAGCAGTTGCTCGTGCACATACTCAGTCGCACCAATATCCAATCCCCGCGTTGGTTGTGCAGCCACGATTGCGCGGGGAGAACGCGAAAGTTCTCTCGCCAGCAGGACCTTTTGAATGTTACCCCCAGAGAGATTCTTTGCCAGGGTCGCCCTGGAGGGGGTCTTGATGCGATATTGCTTGATCATGCGGTCAGTGTGTTCATAAATATAAGGCATACGCAGGAAACCACGCTTCGAAAAAGGCCACCGATGGTGTTCACGCAGCACCAGATTTTCAGAAATGTTGAAGGCGCTGATCATCCCGTCTTTCATGCGCTCCTCGGGCACATATGCCAGCCCCTTTTCGGTGATCTTTCCAGGTGGCAAACCAGTGATATCCTGACCATCGAGGAAGACTTTACCGCTTATCAAGGATCGCAGCCCGGTGATCGCTTCTGCCAGCTCCAACTGACCGTTACCGGAAACTCCTGCCAGTCCGACGATCTCTCCGGAATAAACTTTAAGATTCACATCGCCCAAACCTTCTGTGCCGCGGTCGCTGGAACAACAAGCATCTCGCAACTCGATCCGGCATTCACCTCGATCCACCTTTTCCTGGCTGGTAATGAAGTTAATTTCATGGCCAACCATCCAGTTCGCCAGGGTTTGAGCGGTCACATCGCAGGTCGGTTGGGTTCCGATCTTTCTGCCATCACGCAATACTGTGATGCGGTCGCTGATTTCGACCACTTCATGTAATTTGTGCGAGATGAAAACCAATCCATAACCGTCATCTGTCATTTGCCGCATGATCACAAACAGTTCGTCCACCTCTTGCGGGGTCAGAACAGCCGTGGGCTCGTCCAAAAGCAACAGGGAAGCTCCCCGGTAGAGCGCTTTTATGATCTCCACGCGTTGTTGTTGACCAACCGAAAGCTGCCAAATGAATGCAGAGGGATCAATTTTCAGGTGGTAGGTATTGGCAAGGTCAATGATCCTTTCAGAGACGACATCCAGGTCAGTAAGCGGACCTTTACTGCTGGGTAGACCCAGGGCGACGTTTTCTGCTACCGTCAGGGTAGGAACAAGCATAAAATGCTGGTGGATCATACCGATGCCATGGCTGATTGCCGCAGTCGGAGTGGGAATTGAGATCTCCTTGCCATTGAGAACGATTCTTCCTTCATCTGGGCGATACATCCCATAGAGGATCTTCATTAATGTGCTTTTTCCTGCGCCGTTTTCACCCAAAAGCGCGTGCACTTCTCCGCTGACCACATCGAAATCGACATGATCGTTGGCTAAAACACCAGGGAAACGCTTGGTTATGTTATGCATTTCCAAAGTTTCGAAGGCGGAACGCAAATTTTGAGTAGCGGTTTTTTCCATTGCAGCTCCTATCGATACTCTGGATGGCAGCCCACCCAGAGTATCGATTGTGTTTTGTGTTATTCCTTTACTGAACCGTTATCGTCCCATCAATGATTCCCTGGATGGTCGTATTGGCCATGTCAAGCACATTCTGGGGAAGATCCAGACCCTGGTTGATGCTGATCACCTGCCCGCCATTTTTAAGGTTGGCAGAGAAGGTTTGACCACCCAAAACGCCCTCATTGCGCAGTGCAATAATCTCGCGCAAAATCACTTCCCAGTGATAAACCTGGCTGGCGACCACTGTATCGGGTGCGAATGAGGTTTGATCCGCCTGGGTACCAAACCAGTAGGCGCCGGCTTCCTGGGCTTTACCAATTGCTCCGATCACCATCTGAGCGGAACCGGTCAACACATCAGCACCAGCAGAGAGATGGGTGGTGGCAGCTTCAGAAGCCAGGGCAACATCAGAGAATGAGCCGATATAGGTTACCCGTACGTCGATGCTTGGATCAACTGAATGGACACCGGCGACAAAACCATCGATATAGAGTTTTGCATCGCCGGTCTCAATCGGACCAACCACACCAATCACCTTGGTTTCCGTCAAGAGACCAGCCATAACACCGTTAACAAATCCGCCCTGATCGGATGCAGCTTCGTAGGCAAAGATGTTGGGCTGACCGAAGGTATCAACGGTGGTGCCCCAGGCAAAAACCGTTTCTGGGAAGTCGGGGGCGATTTCCTGCACTGATGAACCGTATTGCGAGCCATGGGCAATCACAATATCATAACCCTTCTGGGCATAATCACGGATAGCGGCAGCAGCGTCATCGACAACAAACATATTTTCCGAATAGACGTATTCCAACTTATCGCCCATTTCGGATTTAAGTACCTTCATTGCATCCGAAATACTCTGGGAAAAAGCCAGGTCACTGATGTTACTGGGCGTCACGATGGCGATGCGTAGCGTCTCATCCACAGCAACCGGCTCTTCGGTCTTAGGTGCTGCAGGCGTACAGCCAGCCACAACCAGTACTGCAATGAGCAGTATCGATATAAGTTTGAAAAGATTCTTCATTATTCTCCTTTTTTCTCCGGTATCTCCGGCTGAAATGTTTATCCCTCCCGCTCAAACGCCTTGGTGAGAGCAGAAGGACCCTTGCCTTTAGAAAGTGATAATGTCAGAACCAAAATGGTCAATATGTAGGGCATCATGACAGCTAATTCGGATGGGATCGGGATACCCAAAACCTGGATCCAGAGTTGGAGCGCATTGACCATACTAAAGAGAAGCGCACCTGCCAGGATGCCAAATGGCCTCCAGCTGCCAAAATAGACCAGGGCAACCGCAATGAAACCTTGCCCGGCAGTCATGTTTTGCTGAAAAACGTTTAAAAGCGCCACAGAAAGAGATGCGCCAGCAATGCTGGATAAGATGCCGCCCAAGATCACAGTAAAGTAACGCACCCGTACTACGCTGACGCCCAACGAATCCGCAGCTGCCGGATTTTCACCGACCGCCCGAATTTTAAGACCCAGGGTGGTCTTGTTGAGCACGAACCAGGCAATTGGTACCAATAAGAACGCCAGGTAGACCAGTAAATTCTGCTGGAAGAAAATCTCACCTATCACAGGAATATCGCCCAAAAGCGGGATTTTAACAGCAGGGAAACCGTTGATGTTTTCAACCACACCAATCAACTTTTCAAAGAGTAGGTTGCTCATGCCCATTCCAAACAAATAAAAACCAATACCGGCAATGCCTTGGGTAGCCTGGAGTTGGATGGTCACAAACCCCATAGCAAGTCCCATCAAGGCGCCCACTGCAATTGCTCCAAGGATTGCGAGGAAAAGGTTCCCGGTTCTTAAGACTATGTAATAGGCTGTGAAAGCTCCCAAAAGCATTTGCCCTTCAACACCGAGGTTGAGCACACCGCTGCGCTGACCGAACATTTCACCTATGGATGCGAACAAATAGGGGGTTGCCAGGCGAATACCGGACGAGATGATTCCTATGAGAACAGTAGCGGTAAAGAGGTCGCTGATCATGCAGTCACCTCCTCAAGGTCTTTTTTGGCTTCACCAGGTGGTTGGGTATCCTGACCGGATTCGACAAATGCGACGCGTTTAGCTTGATTGCGCTTGCGGAAGTAATCGCTGCTGACAACGAAAACCACCACCAATCCATTCAGCGCGGTTATCAAGGCAGAGGGCACCTGGACCACACGCTGCATCGCATTAGCACCCACCAGCAGTCCTCCAAATAAGACTGAGGCAGGAATGGTCAAAATGGGGTGAAGCTGACCAAATAAAGCTGCTACGATCCCATTGAAACCGGCATTGCCCGTAAAACCTGTGGCAGAACCATCCGTGATCATACGGTAATTCACACCGTAGACTTGCATCATCCCAGCTAATCCGGCAAAAGCACCGCTTAACAACATCGCTATTACGATATGCTTTTTGACATCCACGCCGCCATACTTCGAGGCATCCTTGTTTTGCCCAACTGCCCGTATGCGATAGCCGAGCGTCGTCCGCCACAGTAAGATGTATACCAGGACAGCAAGTACCACTGCAATCAATAGGCCGATATGCAAGCGGGTCGGCACCAGGCGGGGCAGGCGATAAGCGACTTCGAGCCGAGCTGTTTGAGGGATTTGCGAGGCTGCTTGGGCCTGTTCAGGGTCGATCATTGGTCCGCGAAGCATATAGTTCATGATCTGAACCGCGATAGCGTTCATCATGACTGTACTCAAGATTTCATTGACGTTGAAATATGCCTTCAACAGACCCGGCAAGCCACCCCAGATGGCACCTCCCAAACTGCCGGCAAGGAATGCGATCAAGATCATCAGCCAACCAGGCAGATTGGTGAATGAAAGCCCGATCCAGGTTGACAACAGCGCACCAATGATCATCTGTCCTTCGCCACCAATATTGGTGACGCTGGCGCGGTAGGCTATGCAGGTTCCTAGTCCAACCAGAAGCAAGGGTGTAGCTTTGACCAGAGTTTCAGCGAATGCATTAAAACTACCAAAAGCGCCTTCAATCAGGGCAGAATATGCTGTAATAGGGTTAGCACCCAGGAGGAGAAGTAAAATCGCCCCAACCAGGAGAGCTGCAATAGTTGCAAATATCGGCATCAATGCGTCAAAAATACCAGAAATATGGAATTTTGTTGGCCTACTGGAATTCTTGTTGCTCTCACTCATAAGCGATGGCTCCTAAAGAGAGTAGAATAATCTTGAAAGTGCGAATTTTATGAATTTTACCAGTCTTTCCCGCCCCATGGTTCTTTTTCACAATTAAACCGATTGTTTTTGCCGCAATCTCGAGGACTTGAAATGAAAAGAATACCCCTGAAGATGAAACGAGCTGATCTGCTCAATATCCCAAAGTACGAGGTACCTGAAGGCTTCAGACTCAGATTTTTTGAGCCCGGTGACGAACAGACCTGGTCAAGGGTAGAAACAGCAGTTGACGAATTCCCGGATGAAGCAGCTGCCCTTGCCCATTTTGAAAAGGAATTCGGACCATTCCGAGAAGAAATGAGCAGGCGTTGTTTGTTCATTGAGAATGAGTCTGGTGAAGCGGTCGGGACAACTACTGCCTGGCATGGTACCTTGGAAAAGGAACAGAAAATTAGAGGACGCATCCATTGGGTAGGTGTAATTCCAGAATATCAAGGCAAAAAGCTTTCCAAACCACTCCTCTCCAAAGCCATGCAGGTACTTGCGGAGTATCACCAATCAGCTTATCTGACCTCACAGACGACCAGTTACCAGGCGATTAATCTTTATCTCAATTTCGGCTTCGTGCCATATCTAACTAATGAAACTGACATTGAAGCCTGGACACTTTTGGAAGAGGTTCTGAAACGAAAGATTCTGTGATGGACGGTTGCCAAACCATTTCACGCCGGGAAAAAGACTAGATAGTGCGGAGGGAGCAAGCCTTACCCTCACGAAACAAAATTAAGAACTGAGATATTTGAGGTTCAGCAGAGATGGTATACACCATCCCATTCATTAAAAGAAATGAGATGGGAAATAGCCTGTTACATTAACCGAATTGTTTTCAACAACGAAAGCCTGCGGATCAAGCTCAAGCAAACCCCGGCGCAGCCGCAGCAGTTCATATTTTGAAACAACCGTGTTGATCACCAGGTAATCGCCGCCAGTATAAGCTCCCTGACCCTGCCAGTATGTAGCGCTGCGATGGGTTTCGTCGATGATATATTGCAGGATCTCCCTGTTTTTACTGATCACCATCACACTGATCTTCACATTCTGATAATGGACCTTGTCCACTACCAGGCTATAGATCAACGTGAATATTACCGAATACACCAGGATGACCGGGGGGCTGGTGAAGAGTGCATAAACATAGACGATCAGGCTGATGAACAAACTTACTCTGCCGACACTGAAATCAGGTTTCTTGAGCGAGAACAGCACTCCCAATATATCGACCCCACCGGAAGAGCCCCCTGAGCGCAGGCTGAGCCCGACCCCAAAGCCGCAGATTATGCCGCCGATTATCGCTAAAGTAAGCATGTCCTCCAGACCTGGAATGATAGCCCTGACCGGTATGAACATCATCATCACACTGACCGTGATCACTGTGATAAGGGTTTTCATAAAAAATTTACGGTTGATTGAACTGAATGCAATGATCAGAAGCGGTATGTTCAGCGCTAGCAAGATCAGACCTGTGGCGTCATGCAAATTCGGGAAAGCTCTTTGGAGTAATTCAAGGATGATCTTGGCAATACCGGTCAAATTGCCGATGTAAAGTCCAAAAGGCAGAATCAGCGTATTCATTCCAACAGAATAAATAATGCCACCCAAAATGCAAGACAGGTAATCCAAGACATCTTCCCAAAAAGCTTTCTTTTGAGTCTTTGTTATGCTCACTTCTTTCCTTTTTTTAAGTTTGGCTGGCTCTTGCAGCTCTTTTTTGTGAGACCTTTTGTCTTTTTTTGAGGGCGACTTTGATTTCATGGTGTCAATTCTACCCGGCTTCCAACTTCCTGCGTGAAGACTAATTTTGGGTTAAGATTAAGACATCGCGAGGAGGTGAAAATGTCAGTCAAACACAGCAACGCAATCCCCAGTGAACCTTTGGATGTTGGTAAGGGAGCGAGGAAAGCGGTTTTGATCTCAAACCAGGAAGCGCCAAATTTTGTCATGCGAAAGTTCACAATTCAAACAGGCGGTTCAATGCCTTTGCACATAAACCTGGTCGAGCATGAACAATATGTCTTGAAGGGCAAAGCATTGGTGGTCATCAATGGTATTCAACATGAAGTACAACCTGGTGACGTGATTTTCATCCCTGCCGAGATACCGCATAGTTATGAAACTTTGGGCGACGAAGCCTTCGAGTTCCTCTGCCTGATCCCCAACCAGTTCGATGAAACCATTTTGATAGAAAAGGAAGACTAAAAATGGCACGCCGAGCAAGCCCTATTTCGATGGAATATGTCATCCTGGCATTGTTGGGCGAGGAACCTATGCACGGTTATGAACTCCATCATCGTGTCAGTGATATGCCTGGAATTAACAGAATCTGGAGTATCAAACAAGCCTTGTTCTATTCCAAGTTGGAAAAACTGGAAGAAAACGGGTTTATCGAGCAGGTACATCCCCACCTCGATGAAGATGAAGTTGCTCCTGGTCGGGTTGTTTTTCAGTTAACTGCACAGGGGAAAGAGTCTTTATCGGATTGGGTTTCCACACCAGTCACGAAGGCTCGCGACATCCGCCAGGCTTTTCTGGCGAAGTTGATCATTGCTCAAAGATATGGTCAGGACCAGGCACTGGAGTTGATCCAAAAACAACGCCAGATTAGCCAGGGTTGGTACGACCACCTGGTCAGTGATTTGCCGGAAGTGAGTACGCGGGAGATGTCCGATTTGATAGTTCACACTTACCGGCTCTACCGTGATCGTGCCACCTTGCATTGGCTGGACTACTTGGAAGGACAAATTCAGAAATCTGCTGAGGAAACACTGCCCCCAGAGGAATAATCAGGTGCGCGGCGATATTGCCTGACGCATTTTGACGATCGACTCGAAGGCTTTTGTCTGACTGGTGAGGTTCAGACCCCTGAAACCAAATAAGTTTTCCTCTTCTGGGCTTTCGATCATATTGACCACCAGTTTATCGTTGGGACGAACTTCCTTATCGTAATTGATTTGCAACCAATCAATTTCGTACTGATCAAAGACAGCATAATCGAAACAATCACAAATAGCTTCCACATAACGGCTGTTGTTGACGTGACCCATCTGGTCTATGGCTGAGTAGGCTGCTTTCTGACTATAGCGCTGGACTCCGCCTTCGGGCAGAACGATTTTTTCGAGTTGTTCATCCAATGCATACGCCCAGGGAGTTGTTGCCATGGGTAAATTCGGCACACTCCTTGGTGGTACCAACCGGCGTGATTTAGCATCGATCACCAACCAGGCTGAGGTTGCCAACACAAAAGGGTTCTGCTGTTCATCAAATATTTGAAATTCGCGAATGTAAAATAACTTTTGCCCTATCATTCGCGGCCAGGTTTGAACAGTTACGACATCTTTTCCCTTAGGGTAGCTGAGAAACTTGACCTTCATTCTGCTTAAGACCCAATAATAACCATGAGCTTCCATCTCTTTAAAACCGGAATCCAATTCATCAGCATGATTACCAGCAGCTTCTGATAAAGTTCGAAAGATATTTGCCGGCTTCCAGCGCCCATGGAAATCACATTCAGACATATCTACCCGCACATTTTCGATGTGTTTGAAAGTTTCATCTGTCATACTTCACCTCGGTTTCATTGTATCATTTTGGATTTTGGCATCTTAGTGAAGCACAATGTTTCCCATTTTTCGATCTTTTTTACAATTTGTGCTTTGTTGTAGAATTGTGAGGAGAATATTCGAAAAGAGTTGATATGGCATCAAATAATAACGTAAACAACAAAGAAGTATCAGCGGACGAGGGCATAAGCCCAATCCAGCCAACTGGCAATCCACTCATCAGTTGGGTTGTCCGCTTTTTTAAGGGTTTCCTGGCGGGCATCGGAGCTATCACACCCGGGTTGTCAGGCGGCGTCATGATGGTTGTTTTTGGCATTTATGAGCCGCTCGTGCGTTGGTTGGCAAACATTCGCAACAAGTCCCTAGAGCACCTGCGCTTTTTCCTGCCGGTTGGGATCGGTGGTTTGCTGGGTGTGGTTGCTTTTTCAGCGGTGATTGATTTTGCTTTTCAAAATTTTGCTGCTCAATTCACCTGGTTGTTCATCGGTTTTATCGCCGGCACGTTACCCTCCCTCGTAAAAACTGCTGGAAAAGAAGGTCGCAAGCCCTGGCATTGGCTTTTGCTTGGCGGGGTGGCAGTGGCAGTCTTCTTCTTTATGCGCTGGATGGAAACCATTCGATCCGTCCAGGTGGAAACAAGTTTCTTTGCCTGGCTGCTTAGCGGTGCCTTGACGGGGCTCGGTTTGGTCGTGCCTGGGTTAAGCCCCTCCAACTTCCTGATTTATATGGGTTTGTATCAACCCATGGCGGAAGGCATCAAGAACCTGGATATGAGTGTGATCATTCCCTTAATTTTAGGTGTGGTTTTAGTAATTTTCCTGTTCGCCAAACTGGTCAACTGGTTGTTTACGAAACATTACGCTTTCATGTATCACCTGATCATCGGTGTAGTGTTGGGTTCCACTGCCGCCATTATTCCTTCAGGTGTCAGTGGGATTGGCATGATTTTGGTGTGTGCCCTGCTCTTCCTGGTTGCCGCCGGGATCTCTTATGCCCTGGCAAAACTGGATGAAAAGAATCCGCACGAATCGTTGTTTTAGCAAATTTGTCATATTAGATTGATACATGAAATTGCGGAGCGGGCGTGTCTCTCTCCGCAATTTTCTCTCTACATGTGCAAACGACACACGCCAAACATAACCTCCGTATAAGAACGATATGGAATGTGCCTTCCGAAACTTTATAATACAAACACTAAAATAAGAGGAGAGTGAGCTACTATGAGTTTATTTAACGGTTCAAGATTGGATGATTCGACCTTCAAGCTTGATATCGAGCGCATGCGCATGGGCTGGTATGCGGATAAGTATTTCGTGAACATTGCCACTATGCTTCAGAAACTTTCTGAGCAAGGTTACCTTTATAGGGGGCAGCATAATCTCCTACCTGAGGGGATCTCGACGGACGATATCGCCACCGGGGATATTGAAGTTGAGATGCAATGGTTTACGCGTCGACCTGGAAAAACCATAGTCGTAGGTGTTGACAAAGCCCTTACAATGCTCAAGCATGCTACCGGTTACTTTGACAACGGTTTGTTCGTCAATACAGCCGATCAATTACAGGTCTGGGCGGTTCAGGATGGTGATGTAGTTCACTATGATGGTAACCCTCTGCATGTCCAGCCAGTAATGCGGGTGCGAGGTCGCTATCGTGATTTCGCCATCCTGGAGACCTCCACCTTGGGCATCCTGGCGCGTGCCAGTCGTATTGCCACGAATGTCTACAACACACAGGTGGCAGCCAATGGGAAACCACTAATGTTCTTCCCTGCTCGCTTTGATGTGCATGAGGTCCAGGCGGCAGACGGTTACGCTTATCTGATTGCAGTACAGCGCTACAACCTGGACTATGCCGACCATACCGGTATTTTTGTCTCAACCGATGCCCAGGGTGACTGGTGGGGCGGGTTTGGCGGTGGGACGATCTCTCATTCTGGAATCGCCAGTTTTTTGGGCGATACTGCTGAAGCAACGCTGGCATTTTCCCGGGTTTTGCCAGTGAATATCTCTCGTATTGCCCTGGTCGATTTTACCAATGATGGTGTTGGGGTATCACTCGAAGTTTGTAAGGCAATGTTCGACCAATACTATGAGTTAACCAAACAAGGTAATATCGAAGAAGCAAAACGCTATCTGCTATATGGCGTCCGCCTGGATACGTCTTCAAGTTTACGCGACGTGTCAGTCGAACCCTTAGGCGACCCGGACCTCGATCTGGGTGTCAATCCGCGCTTGATCTTCAAAACTCGCCAGGCACTGGATATGGCATATCTTGACTGGGACCTGCCTGCAGAAGCCATCGACATGGCAAGAGAGTACTGCCAGAATGTAAAAATTGTGGTTTCGGGTGGTTTTACCGTCGAAAAAATCACAAAATTTGAAAAACTCCAGGTGCCGGTAGATATTTATGCTGTTGGTTCGTCTCTGTTCAGCAACTTCGGTCCTACCAACACCGATTTCACTGCCGACGTTGTGCGTGTCAAAGTACACGACGAGTGGACCGACATGGCGAAGGTTGGTCGTAAGGCAGTGGACAATCCCGACCTGGTTCGTGTTTGGTAAACAAGCACAAACATACAAATAACATAAAAAGGCAACCTGAGTGCCTTTTTATGTTATTTAGAAGTTAAATTATTTTCTAATGCTCTCACTAAGAGTAAATTACTGAAGCGGGTTAAGGTCGGATGTAAGCCCAGCCTTCAGTCTGTTTCCTGACCAACTCGCCCACCCCCGAAGGTACGATTATGGTTTCTGCCAGCATTTCTGCAGGGTCAAGATCATGCGAGTTGAGCGCATTGTTACAGAGTGCTATCACTACCTCCTGGCTCAAAACTTTGGAAATAAGTTCAGAGATTGAGCCGTTTTCTGCTTTGAATGCCTTAACTGCAGGACCATTGACCAGCAGTTCTACATCTACATTCTCTCTTCCCAGATCGTCCAGCAGGTTGATGACGTTATTGAGTACAAAAGTCACCTTTTCTACTGGTTCTTCATCAAGATGAAAAATCACTTGGTACGGTTTCATATTTCGCCCTTTCTTTTCTCTTCTTGGGCATTCTAACATGAGCTCAATGTAGTAAACAAAAAATTGATGAAGGTTGTTTCCTTCATTGAGAAAAGTCAGAAGAATTCAACGATGGAGGAATCAGCTTTCTGATTGAAGATCGCTTCGGATCTGTTTTCTCCAAATCCAACCTGTTAAAAACAACAAACCAAGTATAAAAGGAATGACGGAGATGACAAGATTAACGCTGCCCTGCATCCCCCGTGTCATCAACACGTACCATACCGCCACTCCAAGAAAAGCGAGTGCACCTATCCACTCCCATTTCCAGGCAAGTACAATCATGATGATTAAAACTATAGAGGGAATTGAATGCATGAACCAGGCACCAACCGTTTCCCAAAAGCCTAACCCAAGATCAATCACATCAAAGGAAAACAACATCAGGAAGAGTGCGAACACAATTCCAAGAATTCGGGGAGCCCAAAACAAGATTTGCCTAAGCGTCTTATTCATGTAAACCTCTGTTGCTCTTATTTATGATTTGAAAAATATCGCAGGGATTTCCGAATAATTGTAATACAAAGGGTGAAAAAAACTATAAATGAGGTTGGGGTCAATCCCCAGCCTCATTCTGTATCCGTCAAAACCTGCTTATCCTTAATGGTTTGGAAATTAATCAAAGGCTGATTACCTTATCTGCCTGCTGCAAAGCCGCCAGGATTCCTGGCATGCCGCCAATTTTGCCTACGCGCACCTGGTCTGTCAGACCATAATACTCTAAACAAGTTGAGCAGACAATCAGTTCAACACCAGCTTCTTCCAGGTTGCGCAGCCAACCCAACACCAGCGAGCCCTCACAGACTAACTTGACCCCCTCGGTGTAGAACAGAATCTGGCTGGGTTTTTCATCTTCCTGGGCAAGCAGATTTAAGAACTTGACTGCCAGGGTCTGCTGAAGTCCTTCGGGTGCGTCTCCTAAACCGTTGCGGGTGAAAAGTATGACTGTTCTCAATCTTTGCCCTTTCTATGAATCTCTTAAAACGGCACCAATTTCATAGCTGAGCACTTTGACGATCTTTTTGCGAATCGCAGCGGCATCGGCAACACTGAGCGTACGGTCATAAGCCTGGTAAGTCAACTGGTATGCCAGGCTTTTCTTGCCAGCACCAATTTTCTCACCCCGGAAGAGGTCAAATAACGCCACGCCCTTCAACAGCTTTCCACCAGCCCGCCAGATCAGTTCTTCCACCCGACTGGCCGGGACATCTTCATCCACGATCAGGGCAATATCTTCCACCATTGCCGGGAAAGTTGAGAGTGGTTCCACCTTGAAACCTTTGTCCATTAAGGGCATCAGTTGATCGAGATAAAGTTCAGCTGCTAAAATGGGACTATCTCCGAAGTCGTAATTTTTCCGGACCAATGGATGCACCTCACCCATCACACCAATTTCAATTTCGCCCGCCATCAGCCGGGCTGATTTGCCAGGGTGAAAGGTGGGGGTCTCTTTGGAAGCGTCAAAAGAGATGTTTTCAAGATGCAGACCTCGCAATAAAGCCTCCAGGACACCCTTCAGATCGAAGAAGCCGTAAGTTCCAGGCTTCTCGCCAGACCAACCAACTTCTCGTTTCCTGCCCCATAAACCGATCGTCAGGTGATGGGGTTCGTCTGGCAATAACTGCCCTTCAACCGGGATGAAGACCGGTCCGATTTCAAAAAATGATAGTCCCTCGGCATTGCGGATGTTGCGTTCAATCAGTTCGAACATGGTCGCCAACCCGCTGCGGCGCATGACCGTGCGTTCTGGTGAAATCGGATTAGCTATGCGCACATATGTCAAACCATTGTCAGCTGGCGCGCCAGGAAGAATCTTGCTTTCACGCTGTACTGAGGTGAGTCGGTAGGCAACTGTATCCTGCAGACCGATTGAAGTTAGCATTTCACGAACCGATTCTTCGAGTTCAACATGATTATCAGCCAGTTGGGGGGGTATTTCACCAGAAAGGCGAGTTGTGGGGATGTGGCTAAAACCATAAATACGGCTGACTTCTTCGATTAAATTCGCAGTACCGACCAGTCCGCTCTCGACATCGGTTCGGTTGGAAGGGGTGACAACGGTCAGTTCTCCATCGTGGAGCTCGCAGGTAAACCCAAGCCTCTCCAGAATCGCCTTGGCTTCCTCGATCGGGATATGCAGCCCCAGCAAGCGTTCCAGGTCGCCTTCATTAAGCGTATTTTGCGAATCTTCCCGTTTGAACGGGTATTGATCGATCACGCCGTTTACAACCGTGCCACCGCCCCAATCCTGCAACCGCTTAAGGCATAAGCTTAGAGCCTGTTCTGCCAGTGCCGGGTGGACATCGCGGCTGAAGCGATAAGAAGCTTCGCTATTAATGCGATAACGTGAACTGCTCTTGCGGAGGTTGATAAAATTCCAGCTCGCTGCCTCGAGTAAAACCTTATTTGTTTCGGAGCTGATGCCTGATTCTTCGCCGCCCATTACGCCAGCTATGCTCAAGGGACCTTTCGTATCACTGACCAGTTCCGTTTCGGTGGTCAGATTGTGCTTGTCACCGTCCAATGTGGTGAGGGTTTCGCCTTCCTTAGCCCGGCGCGTAATGATGGTCGGTTTTCCAACCGCCCTTCTGACAAGCGTATCATAATCGAAAGCATGCAGCGGCTCACCGGTCTCGAGCATGGTGTAATTCGTCGCGTCAACCAACGCATCAATCGGGCGCATGCCTGCCAGTGCCAGCCGTCGGCGTACCCAGTAAGGGCTTGGAACGGCTTCCACGCCTTCCACCATTCCCAGCATAAAGCGGGGGTTAAGTTCGGGCTCCCGAATTTCCAGTGAGACTTTTTGGTCTATTTCGCCCCCAACCTTAATTTCAACACCAACCGGTAATTTCAACGGACGTTTCAGGGCAGCGGATAATTCGCGCGCGATCCCCAGAACGGAAGCGTCGCGAGCCATATTGGGCAGGATGGCAACTTCGAAAACAGCATCACCCATGTAATCTACCAGTGGCATGCCCACCGGTGCATCGTCACCCAGGAAAATGACTCCATCATGCTCTTCAGAGATGCCCAATTCCTTTTCAGAAGCAATCATTGAGCTGGAATCCACCCCGCGAATGGTGGCTTTCTTCAGTTTTGTCAAAACCTGACCAGGTTGGTGCCCATCGTAAAGTTGGGCGCCTTCCCTGGCATAGGCGACTTTGATTGGTTTTTCAAGCGGTCCCTTTCCTAAAAAAGGAAAAAGATTTGGCGCCCCGGTGAGTGCCGTAATTTCCGAACCGCTGCCATCATTGAGCTGGCAAAGGGTGAGTTTATCGGCATTGGGATGCTGGCGAACTTCCAGCACTTCAGCAACCACAAACTTATCTTTAGGCCAGGAGAGACCGGAATACTTGTTTTCCAGGCGTACTCCTTCGGGTTTTTCCAAACCGACCAGGGTGATTTCTTCAACTTCCAGACCCACCATGGTCAGAGTTTGTGCAATTGCTTCCAGGCTCAAGCCTTGCAGGTCAACATAATCTTGAATCCAACTTAAAGGTGCTTTCATTTTTTCCTCTCCTGCTTAGAATTGTTCCAGGAAGCGAATATCGTTATTGCGCAGATAACGAATGTCATCGATGTAATAACGCAGCAATGTTGTTCGGTCGATCCCAACGCCGGCAGCAAATCCGCTGTAAACCTGGGGGTCATAACCACCGTTTTCCAATACGCGGGGATGGATCATACCGCAACCGCCCAGCTCGATCCAACCGGTGCCATGGCAAACGCCGCAGCCTTTTCCACCGCAGAATATGCAGCTCATGTCCAGCTCGGCGCTGGGCTCAGTGAAGGGGAAGTGCGATGGGCGGAAGCGAGTGATCGCATCAGTACCGAACATGCGTTTCGTGAAGTCATCCATAGTGCCTTTCAGGTTGGCAAAGGTGATGCCTTTATCGACCACCAGCAATTCGAATTGCATGAACTCAATCTCATGGCTTTGGTCCTGCTGCTCATAACGCATGCAGGTGCCAGGCAGAATCACGCGGACGGGGTTCGGGTAATATTCGCGCATGGCGTGGATCTGACCTGGTGAGGTATGCGTCCGCAAGACAACGCCTTCCGTCTCCGTGTAAAACGTATCCCACATATCCCGAGCAGGGTGATAGGGCGGAATATTGAGAAAGGTGAAATTCATATCGTCAGTCTCAACTTCTGGAGAGTTGTAGACCTGGAATCCCATGTCGCCAAAGATGCGATAAATCTCTAGCGTTGTCATGTTGAGCGGATGCAGTTTGCCCCGTTTGACCGGGAAGCCTGGTAGTGTCACATCCAGCTTTTCACTTTCCAATGTCTTCAGAAGCGCTTCCTGCTTTACCAGGACTTCTTTTTCCGCAAGCGCAGCTTCAAGGGCTACCTTGACGGTGTTTACCACCCGACCGATAAGCGGACGTTCTTCTTTCGAAAATGTGCCCATCTTGCCGTAAGTGGTCATCACCAGGGAAGCTTTGCCAAGGTAGGTTTGCTTCCAGGCATCCAGCGTTTCAGGGCTCTCAACCTGAACCAGGTTTGCCAGGGCAATTCGTTGTTCATTTTGTAGTTGGGTTTCAAGTTCACTCATTTTTACCTCGATATTTTAGCGGCAGGCACAAAAAAACCCGCCCGGAAAAGGGACGGGATTAACCGCGGTACCACCCTTCTTGCTCTTGCGAGCCACTCAGGTTGCCCTGTAACGGGGGCTGCCGGCGCGAACTACTGGCAAAAAGCGTTCACTCGCGCGACTCCTGGGCGAACTTCGGTCACTGCTCTGCCGGTTTCGTTTTCAGCATTTGCGAAACCTCTCTGCGGCGGCATTGCGACGTACTCTTCCCTATCTCAGTCGATAGGTTAATTATAGTTTTTCATAGGTTTAAGTCAAGGAAAGCAAGTACGGAACGCACCTTGTCGTGTTCCGGCAAAACGGGAGATAATGGCAGGTTTACGTTATAAAAAACCGCCCTCATGGGCGGTTTCAAATCTTTTAATGAATCTAAATCACTACAAAGCGCCTTGGACAATGCCGACAAAATCGGGGGCTTTCAAGCTGGCACCGCCGATCAAACCACCGTCGATATCGGATTGACCGAACAACTCCGCAGCATTGCTGGGTTTCACTGACCCACCATAAAGAATACGCATACCATTGCCGACTTCATCACCAAACATTTCGCGCAGAATCGGGCGGATCACGTTCTTATGGACATTGTTTGCCTGCTCGGGGGTAGCGGTCTTACCTGTCCCAATTGCCCAGACCGGTTCGTAAGCGACCACGATACGGGCTGCTTCCTCGTTACTTAAGCCTTTCAAGCCTTCGCGCACCATCCGCCCAACAATAGCTTCAGTCTCCCCGGCTTCATTTTCTTCCAGGGTCTCACCAACACAGACGATAGGCATCAAGCCAACACCCAACGCTGCCATGACCTTCTTATTGACAGTTTCATCTGTCTCGCCAAACATAGCCCGTCGCTCTGAGTGTCCAATGATCACATAATCGCATAAATCTTTCAGCATGGGAGCAGAAACTTCACCAGTGTATGCACCGGAGGCAGCCCAATGCAGATTTTGTGCGCCAACCTTGATGTTGCTTCCTGCCAAAGTGTCTTTAGCCAGGGGCAGGTCAATAAAAGGAGGGCAGACCACGAGATCTACGCTATCGACATCTTTCAGTTCAGGTTTCAAAGCCTCAAGCAGCTCAGCCGCTTCGCTAACTGTCTTATTCATCTTCCAGTTACCAGCAACCATCGGTTTACGTGTTTTCATTTATCATTTCCTTTCTGTGTCTTTAGGTATATGTATTCTAACACGAAGGGACGGCCTCTCGGTCGTCCCTTCCTGATTAAATATGTTTGAGCAAGGTTACTTTGTACGATAGATATGTGGGTTCAGCCACAAACCGCGATTGTTCTGAGTTGAACCTTGATTCCAAACGACCAGTGTGAAGACAACCTGTTTGCCAGCCAGGCTGGAAAGGTCGACTTCAACAGGATTCCACTTCTGATCGTAGATCTCATGCCATGAACCCAGACCGGTTGCTTTCTGACCTTCGATCGTGTAGTAAAGTTCAAACTTGATGTCACAGCCAGTGCTTCCGCCTTCGCATTGAACAGTAACGCGGAATTTGTCGCCATCCTTTATCGTGATAGCCGGGTAAATACCCTGGATATAGCCATCGGCTTCTTCGTTCGGTCGGGTGATCAGACCAATCTCATTTTCGGTGCCACCATCTTCACGGATCGGAGTACCCTTTGCCAGGACATACCCTCTTTTCACATCTTTTTCACTGCCTGGGCAAGCTAGTGTTTGTCGCAATCCATTGGTCCACTTGGCAGAACAGACGCTCTCAGCGAAGTTATAAACCACGCCTTGACCATTGATGCTTTCCATTTTGACCCAGAAAGTTCCCTTGGAATCACTGCCTGTGCCAAAAGTCACTCCATTGCTGCTTCTCAGCATCCATTCGGAGCTGTACTTTCCATTTACAGAAGGGGCGATCATATTAATGCTGATATCAATAGCCTGACCCGGACCGACTTCCTGGGGAAGGTCATAAACAGTATTTGCACCCAGTTGATTGCCTTTGGCAAAGACAATGTCAAACTGGTTGTCCCATTTACAACTGCCCGAATTCTGCAAGCGCCACGTCTTGGTGAAAGGACTGCCAGCATTCAGCTTTGTGCCGTCAGGAATACTCAAATCGCTGACAAAGGTGATTTGCAGACACGGTTTGGGCGTAGGTGTGGGCGGAACTGGAGTGGCAGTAGGCGGCACGGCGGTTGGAGGAACTGCTGTATTCGCCGGAACAGTAACACCAACGGTTGGAACAGTAGTTGTTGGCGGTTGATTGATATTGGTCGGATTAGGTACGGCTTGAGTTGCCTGCAGGGTAGACAACTGGGCAATCGATGTAGCATAATAATCCTGAGTAGCCTGGGCCTGCAGGGTTTGCATGGCTTGTTCGACAGCGTTACCTGTCGGCGTAGGCGGCACGCAGGCAGAAATAACCAGGATTACCACAACGAACAGGGCAAAAAGCGGAAAATACTTATTTTTAGTCGATTTATTAGTGTCCATTTTTAACTCCTTTAAACGAAGGACTCATCTCATTTGTAGACGATATCGACGAGGGAAAAGTTCCGTACAAATGAGTCGGAAAAAGTCCCCTTTCCTAAATTTAAATTCGTCCAGTTTTCCCTTCAACCATCCTTCAAATAGATTTATACTCTTTCGGTTGTGCTATATCAACAATTTGTAAGAAAATGAAGGTTCCAGACGGCGAAACCAAAAAAAACCGCCTTTTAAGGCGGTAATCAATCGATAGCTACGATGATCTTGATCCCCAGCCCCCATTGCTGGTTTGGACCATAACCAACGGTTTTTCCATATGGTGAAGAAATCAGCCAATAACTATAGTAAGTACCGGTTTGCTTAGGTGCAACCAAGCCCGGCAGTGATAATTGGACGCTTTCACCAGGCGCCACTTCTTGAGTGAAACCCACTTTACCGGTTGTGCCGAAAGCTTCACCGCCTGACATAACCAGGTTAAACTGTGTTGTCCAGGTGCAGGTTCCTGTGTTACGTACCCACCAGGTCTTGGTAAATTCTTCGCCTGGCTTGAGGTAAGAATCAGGCGGAAAATTGACATCACCTAAATATTCAAAACGGAGACAGCTGGGGTCGGTTTGATCTCCGATTGGTGTAATGGTCAGGGACTCTGGATTTTCCTCAGTCGGAATTGTAGTTGCCCTTGGAGTAGGGGTGATTGCTGGCGGACAGGTTGGGCAGACAGGGCAGGTAGGCTGTTTCTTCAGCTCCTCAAGTTGCACGATCATGGTCTCCACTGAACTTTGAGTGGAAAGTGCAGAACGCGTGCCGGCTACATGCATCGCCAATTCTTCTTCTGATACTGTTGGTACTGTGTAATAATTACACGCACCAAGCACCACGCTGATGAATAGTAGTGATATAGTAAAGACTAATAGGTGTCTCTTATTCATAGTCCTGCCCAAACCCCACCTTATGAGGGACGTTTACTAAGGTTGATTCTATCACCATCTGTGTCAATAAAAATAAAGAGCCGTTAGACAACGGCTCTTTGACAAAATCAAGGAAAGGTTATTTATCGTCGAGCGCTGCCAACCCAGGCAATTCCAGCCCTTCCAGCATTTCCAATGAGGCACCGCCACCGGTAGAAATATGCGTGATTTGATCACTCAGACCAGACTGGTTGATAGCTGAAACAGAGTCGCCGCCGCCAATGATAGTGACAGCTTTGCTGCTGGCAACCGCCCTTGCAATCCCGAAGGTCCCTTCGGCAAAACGAGGGAACTCAAAGACGCCCATGGGACCATTCCAAACGACAGTTCCTGCTTCCAGGATAACATCGCTGAAAATGTGCACGGTCATTGGGCCAATATCCAGCATACGCCAACCAGCAGGGATATCACCCAGGGGTTGGGTCAACATTTCGGTATTGGCATCAAAAGCATTGCCCAGGACCATGTCAATAGGCAGGAGTATTTTTCCAGAAGCTTCAGATAGTAATTCCCGTGCAGTATCGAGCACGTCAGCTTCCACCAGGGAATCTGCCATATCATAACCTTGCGCTTTCAGGAAGGTGTTCGCCATTCCACCGCCAATCAGGATCCTGTCGGCCTTGGTGAGCAGGTTCTTGATCACACCAATTTTGTCGCTAATCTTGGCACCACCAAGGATCGCCACAAACGGGCGAACTGGGTCAGCAATGGCATTGCCCAGGTACTTGATTTCTTTTTCCATCAGGAAACCAGCAGCGGACGGAAGATATTCAGCAATTCCAGTCGTCGAACTGTGCGCACGATGGGCTGAGCCAAAGGCATCATTCACAAACAAGTCAGCCAGGGAAGCCAGATCTTTGGACATCTGTGGGTCATTTTTAGTTTCTTCCGGATAGAAACGAGTATTTTCCAGAACCAAAACCTCTCCAGGTTTGAGCTCAGCGGCTGCTTTTTTGGCGATCTCACCACGTGAATCTGAGGAGAATTTGACCGGAGCAGCGATCAGAGTTGCAAGATGCTCGGCAACTGGTCTGAGACTGAATTGCAAATCATCTTTCGTTTTAGGGCGGCCCAGGTGGGACATCAAGATAACAGCTGCCCCATGGTCGAGCAAATAATTGATAGTCGGCAGAGCAGCAGTGATACGGGTATCGTCAGTGATTTTCCCGTCTTTGATTGGCACATTGAAATCGACCCGAACAATGACTTTTTTTCCGTTAACATCCAGGTCAGTGACCATCTTTTTATTGAACATTTTCGCCTCCTAAAAAACAGTGCGCCTTACTGTTGATTCAGCAATGCGCACTGTGTATGTTTGAGTGTGTTACGTCTCTAAAGTCGTTCAGCAACAAATTTTGCCAGGTCTGCTGTTCGGCAAGAGTAGCCCCATTCATTGTCGTACCAGGTCACTACTTTCACCAGATTGCCCATGACCATGTTTTTATCCATGTCAATGATGGATGAGCGGGAGTCGCCGCGGTAGTCAGTTGAGACCAATGGTTGGTCGTACGTACCGAGGGAATAACCCAAAATGCCCTTCATCGGACCATCGGCTGCTTCCTTGAATGCAGCGTTCAATGATTCAATGGTGACAGGCTTTTCAACTTCAGCCACGAAATCGACGATTGAAACGGTGGGGGTGGGAACGCGCAGGGCATAGCCATCGAACTTGCCCTTAAGTTCAGGAATGACCAGGGCGACTGCTTTGGCAGCACCGGTGGTGGTGGGAATAATGTTCAGACCAGCGGCGCGTGAGCGGCGGATGTCTTTCTTATGCCCAGTATCCAGGATAACCTGGTCGTTGGTATAAGAATGGACAGTAGTCATCATGGCATTCTTGATCGTGAAATTATCGTTAACAACCTTGGCAGCTGGTGCCAGGCAGTTGGTCGTACAAGAGGCATTTGAGATGATGTTATGTTTAGCATTATCGTAGGTATTTTGATTGACACCCAAAACGATAGTGGCATCTTCGCCCTTGGCAGGAGCAGAAATGATCACCTTCTTTGCGCCACCGCGGAGGATGTGCGCATCGGCACCAATTTTACCCGTCGCGGGGTCAGATTTGGCATTGGTGAAAATACCAGTGCTCTCAATCACGATATCAACACCTAAGTCACCCCAGGGTAAATTTCCGGGATCTTTTTCGGTGAAGACTTTAATTTCCTTGCCGTTGATCACCAGGTTGTTGGCTTCATTGACGCTTACATCCCCAGGAAAGATCCCATATGTGGAGTCATACTTGAAGAGGTGGGCATTCTGCTTCACATCAAACAAATCATTGACTGCGACCACTTCCAAAGTGTCATCCGCACGTTCCAAAATCGCCTTAAGAACCAGGCGTCCAATTCGGCCGAAACCGTTAATACCAACTTGAGTTTTCATACATCCTCCAATTTTTTGAATAGTAACTTACATCTATACGAGTGTTAAGATTAGAAATTGTCTTATTTCCTGTGTTGATTATAGCCGAAATTGCTCACATTTTCGAATCAAAGTATATAAATAAAAAGTTAATTTAGAGGACCGGTTCGCTCTTCGTACAAATTCATGATCGCTTTCGCAAGTTTCTTAGAGCTATGCCGCCAGGGATACAGGTCATCCACCAGATCGCATTCGTATACGTGGTATTTTTCATGCAATTCCTGGTCGGCCACCACCCAGTCTGTATCGTGACCCAACTCGCCTTTAAAGTTTCGATTACACAAAACCAGGCTAAATATGCGCTTCTCAACGTGTTGTTCAATAACGGCGACATGGTCTGAAGCGTTGAAACCATCAGTTTCGCCGCGTTGTGTTGCGACGTTGCAAATGTAATAGGCTTCCGCCTTACTCGCCTGGATGGCTTCGGTCAGATCTTTAACCAGGAGGTTTGGCAAAATGCTCGTGTAGAGACTTCCCGGTCCGATCAGGATCAGATCTGCATTCAAAATCGCCTGGATCGTCGGAGGGTAGGCTAAAGTTTCTTCCGGTTCCAACCAAACCTTATTGACCTTACCAGGAGTTTCCGTGATCTCTGATTCGCCATGCACGATCAGCGCTTCTTTATCAGGGCTGTCCTGGAGTTCTCCCACCAGGTTAACATTGCTCAAGGTGGAAGGTAACACCTGACCATAAATCGCCAGTACACGTCCAGATTCTGCGACCGCCTCTTCAAAACTGCCGGTGATCTCGCTCATGGCAGTGATCAGCAGATTACCAAGCGAATGCCCTTCAAGACCTACTCCCGAATGAAAGCGATATTGAAAAACCTGCGAGAGCAGCGCTTCGTCACTGCTCAATGCAGAGAGGCAATTCCGGATATCCCCGGGTGGTAATATGCCCATATCACGGCGCAGCTCACCGGATGACCCACCGTTATCCGCCACGGTTACGATTGCCGTAATATTGTGAGTATAAGCTTTGATGCCACGGAGCAGAGCTGAAAGCCCATGCCCACCTCCGATCACTACGACCTTAATCCCCTTCTCACGCTGACGGTAGTTTTGCAGGGTATCCCAGACAGGTTTGCCGCTGGCTTCAAATGGTTTCAGTAAGGAACGGTTTGCACCCCAGATCCCGACCAGGATCATAATAAATCCCAACCCGCCAAAAAGCAGGAATCGTATCGGTCTGTCCAAAAAACGTAAAGAGAGGATTGCCAGGATCGGCGTCAGCAATTCGCTGGTGGTCGAGCGATAGTAGTCCAGAATGACAACCGCCAAACCCAAACCGAGCAGCATGGCACCGATGATAGATATCCCTAACCAGCGTTTATATCCTGTTCCTGGCGCCAGCCAACGCGACTCGTGTTTAAGCCTGAGCAGAAAACGTCTCAGCCAATTCGGTTTTTCTACGGGGGTCATATTTAATTTGATAATAGCAGGTTTTTTTTGAAACGTCAACGGAACCGGTCTCCATCGAGGAGTTGAAGCTGGTTCGTGCAAGCCTTCTTTGCTCATTTTGAAAAGGTATAATAACTTTCAATAAATCAACGCGCATTTATAGTTTTTTTTATTCGTTTTTAATGTCAGACGGTTGGAACAAGGAGGCTTCATATGCCTGTTTATCCTTACTGGTCACTAACGGGTGAAAAGGTCCTCGAATATCTGAACTCTTCTTCACAGGGGCTCAAATCTTCAGATGCCGCGCAATTGTTGAATCAATATGGTCCTAACCGGATCCATTCCAAAGAAAAGGTTACTCCACTTAAGCTTTTTCTTGGTCAATTTAAAAGCCCGATCATGCTGATCCTGCTCACTGCAGTGATTATTTCAGCCTACCTGAAGGATTGGATCGATGCGCTGATCATTTTTATCATCGTGTTGGGAAGTGCCCTGTTGAGCTTTTTCCAGGAGTACAACGCTTCGAATGCGGCAAAAAAACTGGAGGAACAGCTCACCTTTACTACCAAAGTCAAGCGCGATGGTCGGGTCATAACCTTACCAACAGACCAAATTGTACCTGGGGATATTGTGCTCCTTTCGGCCGGCAGTCTCATCCCAGCCGATGGTCTTGTGCTCAGTGCGAACGATTTCTTTGTCAACCAAGCGGTTTTGACTGGTGAAACCTTTCCTGTAGAAAAACGTCCCGGACAAACTGCGGAAAATGCAAGTCTGCAAGATCGAAATAATGTGGTTTTCATGGGCACCAGCGTCCGAAGTGGTTCTGCCACGGTTGTCATTGCCCAGACCGGCCGCCAGACTGAGTTTGGTCAGATTGCAGACCGCCTGAACCTCCGCCCCCCTGAGACTGAGTTTGAGCGCGGTATCAAGCGACTTGGCTTTCTGCTCACAGAAGTGATGCTGATTTTAGTGATAGGGATTTTCTTCTTTAACGTACTTCTGAATAAACCTGTCTTTGATTCGCTTCTATTCTCGATCGCCCTGGCAGTCGGGCTCACTCCTCAACTATTACCAGCCATTATCAACATTAACCTCTCCAAAGGGTCCCAACAAATGGCAAAAAGAGGCGTGATCGTCCGGCGGCTTGAATCCATAGAAAATTTCGGCAGCATGGACATCCTCTGTACCGATAAAACCGGTACTCTCACAGAAGGTGTGGTACAGTTGGATTCTGCTATAGATGCTGACGGTCAGCCCTCCGAAAAAGTGCTTCTGTATGCCTGGCTGAACGCCTCGATGCAAACGGGTATTGCCAACCCACTGGACGAAGCGATTACCTCCCAAGAGCATTTCGGAGCCGAAATCTATTCTAAAGTAGACGAGATCCCCTATGATTTTCTCCGTAAGCGTCTCACGATAGTCACTCGTGATAATAACAATTCCGTTCTCATGATTACCAAAGGTGCTCTGCAGAACGTCTTGAAGATATGCAACCAGGTCGAAGTCGAAGGCGGTCTACAGCCGTTGGATACTCCGCATCTGGACGGAATCAACCAAAAGTTTGATGATTGGAGTCGGCAGGGTTTCCGTGTATTGGGAGTCGCTATCCGAAATATGGATAAAGCTCAGACTGATTTCCACATCGAAGATGAACACGACCTGGCCTTTTTGGGCTTTCTACTCTTCATGGATCCACCAAAAAAGGGGATACAGGAGACAATCGAAAATCTTAAAGAATTAGGTGTGAGATTAAAGATCATTACAGGTGACAACCAATTGGTTTCACGCCACATCAGCCAGGCTGTCGGTTTGGGCGATGACCGGCTCGTCACTGGCGATGATTTGAACAATATGAGTGAGGAAGCGCTCCTAAACGCAGTTGAAAATTACTCCATTTTTTCTGAGGTAGATCCAAACGAAAAGGAACGCATCATAATCGCTCTCAAAAAACGCGGACATGTGGTCGGGTACATGGGTGATGGGATCAATGATGCACCTTCCATCCACAGTGCCGATGTAGGTATCTCGGTGGCAAACGCGGTGGATGTTGCCAAAGAGGCTGCCGATTTAGTCTTGTTAAAGCAAGACCTCGATGTATTGCGGGAAGGGATTTTGCAGGGAAGAAAGACTTTTGCCAACACCCTGAAGTACATATTCATGGCAACAAGCGCTAATTTTGGCAATATGTTCAGTATGGCTGGAGCGTCATTGTTTCTGCCTTTCCTGCCAATGCTGCCCAAGCAGGTTTTGTTGATCAACTTCCTCACTGACCTTCCGGAAATGACGATCGCCAACGACAATGTGGATGAAGCCTTCCTTCAAAGTTCCCAAAGGATGGATATCAAGTTCATTCGGCGTTTCATGTTTGTCTTTGGTCCATTAAGTTCCTTGTTTGACTATGCTACCTTTTTCCTGCTCATGTTTATTTTGAAGGCTGACCAACAGGTCTTTCAGACAGGTTGGTTTATCGAATCCATTCTTTCCGCCTCTATCGTGGTTTTCGCTGTTCGTACCAGGCTGCCTTTTTTACGTAGTAAACCCAGTAAAGCGATGTTGCTCATGACTGCCCTGGTAGCAATTATCGCTGTTAGCCTGCCTTACACCGCGGTTGGCTCATTATTGGGCTTTGTACCTCTGCCAATCGAATACGTCGCCTTGATTTTGGGTATCGTCATGCTCTACTTCCTGGCAGCAGAGCTCACAAAGCGATGGTTTTATCATAGGATTAAAAATGTCTGAGAGTAATCCCTCGTCAGGTTCGCCAAAAAAGAAATGGTGGCTCTATATTGCTACCTTCCTGGTCCTGGGGGTGGCAATACATTTGCTCTTACCCCAGATCAGTATGATTGAAAAGTCTCTGGGAGTTCTTAAAAATATGACCTGGTGGTTGGTTGCATTAGCCATATCTGCCCAGGTGCTTAGTTATGCAGGAAGCGGTTACATACTTAAGGCGATCGTTGCCACCAGGCAGCAATATTTCTCAATCTGGCGGGGAGCGCTGATCACACTTGCATCCTATAGCGTTGGTTTTGTTGCCGGCGGTTGGATAGGCGGCATTGCTGCAACATATGGCTGGATGAGCAAGGATAAAACCAATTCGGACAGTGCCGCAGTCGTCAGCATATTGCCTGCCTTGCTTAATGATGCCGCTCTGACGGCGGTATCGATCATCGGTATGGTCTACTTGTTCATCGTGCACGACCTGAAAAAATCGCAAATATTCTATTATGGATTGGTTCTGGTTTTATTGTCAGCCTTAGTTTTGATCACCGTGATGGCAGTAAAACGTCCAGGAATAGTCAAGAAGCCGGCAGTCTGGTTAGGGGCAAAGTGGGCGAAAATACGTCACCAAGAGTACCAGCCTGAAGAGACCATAGCTTCAGTTGACCGTATCATGGATGCCTGGAAGTCGCTCGACAAGGGTCGGTGGGTCAAGCCAACTCTGGGTGCATTCGCCAATGTCGGTTTTGACATGTTGACACTCTACCTGGTCTTCCTGGCGGCCGGATACCGACTCAGTTTAGGGGTGCTTTTTGCCGGATACAGCTTGCCCCTGATGTTAGGGAAGATCGCGTTCATCCTTCCAGGCGGGATAGGATTGATTGAAACATCTATGGCCGTTTTATTCGTTAGTCTTAAAGCACCTTCAGATGTCGCTGTGATCTCCATTTTAGGCTATCGGTTGCTTTCATTCTGGCTGCCGACCTTATTTGGATTTCTGGCTGCGATTTACCTCGGAAGACAGGAGCCTGCCAAACCTTCCGATAAAGACTTCTCGCCTAAGTCCGGATGAAGACGTTCATGAAAAGTAAGAACAGACAAGCAGCGTTGTTGGTTGCCTGCGGTAAAATTGACATAACGAGTAAAAATCAGTACACTTATTGAAACTACAAGTGATTAGAAACGAGGAGTTACCATGGCTGAAACTAAACCTCAAATTGTTATGCGTTCTGGTCCCATTCCCGGATCCAGCTATTACCTTGATAAAGCGGAAGTAAGCATTGGTCGCGATCTTGCTAATGACATCCCTGTTCCTGACGCGGAAATCTCCCGACGACATGCCCGTTTTATTGTCAAGGAAGATGGGGTATATATTGAGGATCTTGGCTCCACAAACGGTACTTTTCTCAATGGTGTCCGCCTGAGTGCCCCAAAACGCCTGACCAATGGCGATCTTGTCACTCTGGCAGAAAGCACCGTGATGAGTTTCGAATGGGCAGATGCAGAGACGGCAGCCGCCAGGACCCCTGTATACGCCGCCCCCACACCTACACCTGAACCAGTCCAGCCCAGGCGTGAGCCTGTTTACCAGGCTGTGCAAGCGCCTGTTCCCCAACGCGAATTGGCACCAGAACCTACCCCAGCACCAAAACCTCGCAAACCTTGGTATTTGAATTTTTTGGTGATCCTCTTGATCATCCTGATCATTATTGGCTTGGTGCTTGTGTTTATGCCGGCATCCTGGTGGTGCTTCCTCACCTTCAATCGGCTACCTGGCTGCTATTAATTTGACCATGATTTCACTTAGCCCGGTTTCTTCAACCGGGCTTTTTTGTTGTATTATCTTGCTTGATTTATAAGAAATTATAGTAAAAACCTGAACCTAACTTGCTGTTAACAATTATTCTTGAATTTTCCCGTTATTTTTGTCCCAGACGTGATTTTTTCGATAATACTCATTTTCTGGTATAATTATAAAGTTGCTAAAAATTGAAAAATAGCCTTTTTTTGGCTGAAAGAATCTATGACTGAAGAAATCGAATTACCAGAAGTACCAGAAAATACTGAAAAATCCCAGGTTGAGCTTCCCGAAGCCGGATTACAGACCGTAGGTATCGACAATCAGATGCGCACAGCATACCTCGATTACGCCATGAGCGTGATCGTTGCTCGCGCCCTGCCGGATGTTCGCGACGGTCTCAAACCTGTGCACCGCCGCATTCTCTATGCCATGAATGACATGGGCATCCGCTCGAATACACCTTTCAAGAAATCCGCCCGTATTGTCGGTGAGGTTTTGGGTAAATACCATCCTCATGGCGACACTGCTGTTTACGATTCTATGGCTCGTATGGCGCAAGACTTCTCGATGCGCTACATGCTGGTCCAGGGTCAGGGTAACTTTGGTTCTGTAGACGGCGACTCACCTGCCGCTATGCGTTACACCGAAGCGCGCCTGGCGAAGATCTCTGACGAGCTCGTGGCAGATCTTGATAAAGATACAGTCGATTTTATCGACAACTTTGATGGCAGTTTGAAAGAGCCTGAAGTTATGCCAGCCCGTGTTCCGACCTTGCTGATGAACGGCTCCAACGGTATTGCTGTGGGCATGGCAACCAACATACCTCCGCATAATCTGCGCGAACTGGTCAATGCCCTCAATATGTTGATTGACCGCTATGACGATATGGAAGAAGTCAGCGTCGAGGAGCTGATGGAACACATCCAAGGGCCCGACTTCCCCACCGGTGGCATCATTGTTGGGCGCGAAGGAATCCGTCAGGCTTACAGCACGGGTCGCGGGCACCTGGTGATGCGCGGTAAAGCAACCATCGACGAAATTCGTGAGGGTCGTTATGCCATTATTATTAATGAAATCCCTTACCAGCTGAACAAAACCAGCCTGATCGAGCGTATTGCTGAACTCCACCGTGAAGGCAAGATTGACTCAATCTCAGACATGCGTGACGAATCGGACCGCGAAGGCATGCGTATTGTGATCGAGCTGAAGCGAGGGGCTCAACCGAAGAGAGTATTAAACCAACTTTACAAATACACACCTTTGCAGTCCACTTTTGCTGTGCAACTATTGGCGCTGGTGAACCAGGAACCACGTGTGCTCACGCTGAAACGTGCCCTGCAGCTCTACCTGGAACACCGCCAGGTGGTCATCACCCGCCGCACTCTGTTTGATTTGGACAAAGCCAAAAAGCGTGCCCATATTTTGGACGGTTTGCTGATTGCAATTGCCAACCTGGATGCAGTCATCAAGACCATCCGTGAATCTGACGATGCAGACGTTGCCAAGACCCGCCTGATAGAGCGTTTTAACCTGACTGACGTTCAGGCGCAAGCTATCCTCGATATGCAGCTTCGTCGCCTGGCTGCGTTGGAACGCCAGAAGATTGAGGATGAATACAAACAGTTGATGGAATTGATCAAGGAATTGGAGGATCTTTTGGCCAATCCTTACAAGATCCTTGAAATCATTCGCACTGACCTCAACGAGGTTGCAGAAAAGTATGGTGATCCACGCCGCACACGCATCGCACCGGATGCTGAGATGGACCTTTCAGACGAATCGTTGATCCAGGATGAACCTGTTTTCATCTCGATCACCAACCGCGGCTATATTAAACGCGTCTCGGACAGCGCTTACCGGCGCCAGGGAAGGGGCGGTCGCGGTGTGATCGGTCAAAGTATGCGCGGCGAAGACGAAGTAAATTTCCTCGTACGAGCCGGCACGCTGGATACGATCCTTTTCTTCACTGACAAAGGCAAAGTCTACTCTGAACGCACCTATGAACTGCCCGAAGAGAGCCGCCAGGGACGTGGCATTCCGCTGGTAAACATCATCAATTTGGAACCAGAAGAAACCGTAACTGCAGTCTTGCCGGTTGAAAACTTCAATCAGGCAAAGTATTGCGTTATGGCAACCCGTCTTGGACGGATAAAGAGAATTCCGTTATCCGATTTTGAAAATGTGCGTCCTTCTGGTTTGATTGCGATCCGACTGGATGAAGGCGACGAGTTAGGCTGGGTGCGCATGACCAGTGGAAAAAACGATATCATCATGGTCACTCACGAGGGTAAGGCTTTACGTTTCAGCGAGTCCGAAGTGCGCCCGACTGGTCGTACGACCATGGGTGTCACTGGAATTCGCCTGCGTGGAGAGGACCGTGTGGTCTCGATGGATGTGGTTGAAGAAAAGGGATACTTGCTTGTCATCACCGACAAAGGTCAGGGCAAACGCACCCCACTGGATGAATATTTAGCCAAGTCCCGCGGCACTTTGGGAGTTACAACGATCAGCCAGGAAGCCCGACCTGAAATTGGAGATATTGCCCAGGCAATGGTCGTACTGGAAGGTGAAGATATCACGACGATCACCAAGGCTGGTATTGTCCTGCGAACAAGGGTGACAGATATTTCAGTGCAGGGTCGCGCCACGCAGGGTGTCCGCATCATGGACATCGATGAAGGTGATGGACTGGCTGCCATGGTAAGGATTTCGACTGAAGAAGTTGAAACCGCTGTCAAAGCTCGTGAACAGGCTCTTGCAGAAGAAATGGAATTAACCAGGTCTGACGAGGTGCTGGAAGATAAACCCGAAATTCAGGAGGAGGAAGATACTCCTGAAGATGAAGAGGGCGAAGAAAACTCAGCTGACTGAACAATGCGCCAATCACCTGCCTGATCGCGAGTGAGAAGCGAACCATCAGCGTTGATTGAAACAGGGCAAAGCATTTCCGTTTTGCCCTGATATTGTTTAATGGGCATAAACTTCCCTCTGTAAGCCAGCTTTTGGTTCCAATCTTCAATAAATTGAGCAGTACCCAGGTTTTGCCGGCGCTGCCTTATAGAGGTGAGCAGTTTTTCGAGATAGTCTCGAGTTGACACGATTTTTAATCCTTCAGCTTCCAAACTGGTTGCCGGATGACGCAACTCCACCCCCTGGGCAAAAGCTTCATCCTTAAGGTTAATTCCCATCCCAAGGATGAGAGAATCAAATTCAGACCCATGCCAGGTGATTTCGGATAAAATACCGCTCACTTTTTTTCCACTGATCAAGACATCATTCGGCCATTTGATTTCAGCTTCAATTTTAAATTCATTTTTCAGTAAATCGGTCAAGGCTAATGCACCCAGTGCTGTGAAACGGTTGATGAATTCTTTTTCTTTTTCGGTCGGACGTATTAGAACAGAGAATGTAAGTGAACAGCCTTCAGTTCCCAGCCAGTGACGGTCTTCCCGACCTCGTCCGGCGGTCTGATGCTTCGCCCAGACCACAAATTCCCCTGCTCGCTGCTCTGCCATTTCCCTGGCGTCATCGTTGGTAGAGCCAGTTATCTCCAAGGCCAGGGTGTCCCAGCCGGCTAAAACAGTCCATCTATCTTTCGAATTATTGTTTATAGAACCAGTCACGATGAACAACTCACTGGCAGAGTAAAACAAACCCTGGCGCCTTCTTTATAGTCCTCATCAATCCAAATGCGCCCATTGTGAGCCAGGACGATCGATTTACAAAGGTAAAGACCCAAGCCTGTACCCTTGGTAGATTTCGCAGCCCGATCAGAGCGATAGAAACGGTCAAAAACAAAGGGGATATCCTTGGGGTCAAAGCCTTTGCCATGATCGCTGACACATACCATGATCTCATCACCCAAATTCTGCCCTTTGATCACAATCTCACCATACTCGCTGTACTTCAATGCATTGGCGATCAGGTTGGTGAGTAATTGCTGGATCCGGTCCTCATCAGCCCAAATCAGCGGAAAACCCTCAACCATCTCGACTCTGAACTGATTCTTGCCAGCCTGGGGCGCGAAGCGTTTGACCTGTGCCTCTATTAGCGCTGGTATATCCACCTGAGATTTCTTCAGGACTACATCCCCGGACTGCAATTTGGTTGCATCCAGCAGGTCATCGACCATGGCAGAAAGGTGGTCAGCTTCATCTTCGATCACTTTCAGGCTTTCCTGCACCATCTCCGCATCCCATTTAACATCCTGGCGTCTCAGGGTGCTGGCATAACCTTTGATCAGCGAAAGTGGAGTGCGCAGTTCGTGGCTGATTGAGGAAATAAAATCTGTTTTCAATTCTTCAGCTTCACGATAGCGTGTGATATCCCTCACAGAGGCGATCACGTTCAGCAAATGCCCTGACTTGGAAAAAAGCGGTGCATAAGTGATGGCAACCGGGATCGGTTCCAGCCGACCCCTGCGAATCATGTCACCTTCCAGGAACATCTCGCCAGGTTCATAACCCTGCCAACCCGATTGGGTCAAGTCTTTGATCTTGAGTCCAATGGGCTCTTCCTTCCATTGCACTACGTCCCCGTACTTTTCACCAACCAGCGAATCTGACCCACTGTTGAGCAACCTGGTGAAGGCTTTATTCGCACTTTGAATATACAGGTCAGGGCTCAAAATCAAAATGCCATCTGCCACAGAGGCCAATAAGGCAGTGATGCGCAGGTTCTGGTCACGCACCTGGTTATAAAGTCGGGCGTTACGCACGGCGATGGCTGCCTGGTTGGCAAAATTGTTGAGGATGATATGATCATTGGCAGTAAAAACCCCTCGGTAATTGCGAAACACGAAAATCTGACCAATGGGTTTATGTTGTACCAGGAGCGGCAAGCCCACACCAGTGATCATACCCATACTGATATCACTAAGCATTTTGTTGACTTCCGGGATGTATTGGGTGTCTTCGGTCAGGTCTTCCGGCAGGTTCCTTAGCCAGTTCTCCAAATATTCGGACAATGCATCCGGTATCCCTTTGGAAACTGCCAGGCTCCAGCCCTGGTTTTTTTCGGTCAGGGCAATGAAACCGGCATGACCGCTAAGCATCTCAATTGAGATCTGCAAAATACGCCCCAACAGGGTATTGAGGTCCAGTTCTTCAGTCAGCGCACGCGAAATTTCAAGCAAATACTCGCGCTGCCGTACGCGATAATCAGGTAGCATGTCTTAATTATGCCAGTTTTTTCTAATCATGGGAGAGAAAGATTCTATTACTTGTGGCATCTTTTTGCTGGTTGGGTTTTAATTTCAAATCTGGTGAGAATGTCAATATTTTGTAGATCGGATTGCGGCATCTGACTCAGATATACCCAAAAACTCGAAAATTCATAATGTATTTTCAACCTCGGCCTGACTGAGGCGGGTTATTTTGTAGGACAAACATAATCAGTGTGCCGTTAATAGTACATATAAAAACATTTTACATTTGCCGTATAATTAATTCATTCCTCCTCTCTAGACCCTTTACAGGACCTAACTATGGACAAGATTAAGTATCACGCTGTCCAGGGTGTGCTGAAGGATTGGCGCACCAGGATATTGAATACTTTATTGACTGTCATGGTGATTGCCTCGACCCCTGCCGTTGTAGCAATTCTTCTCAGTGAAGCAGACACCCCAGGAAGCAATCGCATAAAATATGCCTTTGCTGCTGTATGGTTAATTCTGGTCATTCTCACGATTTTCAGGAAGTTGAATTACTGGGTACGGGTCTGGGTTCTTTTGGGAATCGGGTATGCGGCAGCGCTTATCAATGTGACTCAAACGGGGATCCGGGCAATAGGTCCGCTTTATCTTCTGTTGATTTCAATTATGGCTCTCTTATTGGTTGGTAAGCGCGCCAGTTTCATTATTACTGTCCTTACGTTACTGCTTCTTTCGACCATCTCTTTCCTGACCGTTCAAGGAATCCTGGTTCCCAAGGTCAACCCACTGGGTTCAGGAAATCTTTCGACCTGGGTGGCATTGGCCACGGTTTTAATGATTTTCGTGATTGCAGAAACACTCCTGCTGCTTTTTTTCCGTTTCCAGGAGCTTGTGATCATCAGCGAACGGGAAGAGCACTCAAAATTAGTACAGGCTCAAAGCCAACTGGAAGAACAAAATCGTATCTTGGAGCAGCAGGTAAAGGAAAGAACCAGCGAACTCCTGCAGAGCAATAAGATTGAAACTGCGCTCTATGAAATTGCCGAGGCAACCAACAGTTCCCACAACATTGATGAATTCTATCAACGCATCCATGCCATAACGGGCACGTTAATGTATGCAGAAAATTTTTTCATTGCCCTTTATGACGAGACAACAGATCTGTTAAGTTACCCATACTATGTTGACTTATCTGATGATACCTTTCCTACACGCCCAATGGGTAATGAGTGCAACCTGACCAGCTACATCATCCGCACAGGCAAAACGATCAAACATGGTCAGGAAGAGTTTCTGGCTGTGCAAGCCAAAGGGGAATATGTCCTTAAAGGTACCCCAAACGAGGATGGTATTGGCGCTCCGCTTATCAACAATGGCAAGGTGATCGGCGCGATCTACATCCAAAGCTATGACAAGAGCATTCACTATACTGAAAAAGACGATGAGATACTGGCGTTCATTGCGCAGCATATTGCTACCGGACTTTCGCGTTTCAAAGCTGCTGAATCCGAACGACAACGAGCAAACGAACAAGCAATTCTTTACAAGCTGTCTGAGGCGATCGGAAAAAGTCTGGATTTAAAAAAAGTGACCCGGCTGGCTGGTGAAAACCTGCAGGCAATTTTTGAAACTGATGCTACTGCGATCCTGCTGCTTGATGAAAAGCAAAATCTGATCACAAGTTTCTATGAATTTGACAAGAATGAAGGAGGGTTGCTTGAAAATGTGGAGCCTTTTCCTTTAGGTGTGGGATTGACATCCAGGGTCATCACTACCGGCAAGCCATTACTGCTGAACACTCTGGAAGAGGAAATCGCGAGCGGTGCTTACTTCCCTCCCGAAGTAGTGGAACAAGGTTCTGGCACAATTTCGCAGTCCTGGCTGGGAGTGCCGATCATCACCAATGACCGCCCAATTGGAGTCGTTTTCCTGGCTTCCTACCAGCCACGGGCTTTTAATGAAGGACACAAGCTATTTTTACAGACAGTTTCGTCCTCAATCAGCTCAGCCATCGAGAACGCACGGTTGTTTGATGAAACTCAACGGTTGCTCAAAGAAACCGAGCAGCGCGCAACAGAACTAACTATCATCAACAGTGTGCAGGAAGGTCTTTCTCATCATTTGGATATCGATGGTATCTACAGACTGGTCGGTGAAAACGTACGTCAGAAATTTAATGCCCAGTGCGTGATCCTGGGTTCATTCGACCCTGAAACTGAAACTGAAAAACTCTGGTATGCCTACGAGAAAGGGAAGTATATCGAAAACCTGCCCGACAGACCGTACGATAAAATTCGGCGGCACCTGGTTGATACTGGGAGACCTTATTTCGATAACCATGTTACCGATGACAAAATGAAGGAAACCAGTAGTGTTCCTCTCAAAGGAACAGAAGTACCAATGTCGGTCATGTTCGTTCCATTGATCTCCGGTTCCACGGTAACAGGATATGTCAGCCTGCAAAATGTGGAATATCACGACGCTTTCACTGACAATGACCTGCGGCTTCTCACCACATTAGCGAACAGCATGAGTCTGGCTTTGGAAAGTGCCCGTCTTTTTGATGAAACTGAACGGTTGCTCAGCGAAACTGAACAGCGAGCTACCGAGCTGGCAGCCCTGAATGCCGTCAGTTATGCGCTCGCAAAGGAACTCGACCTGGATGGTTTGATCCAACTGGTAGGGGAGCAGATGGTCTCAATTTTCAATCCAGATATCGGCTATGTCGCTATCATCGACGAATCTGCCGGGTTGATTAATTTTCCTTACATGTACGGTGAAACAAAACCCCCCATTAAATTGGGCGAAGGCTTGACCAGTAAAATCATCGAAACTGGTCAATTTTTGCTGATCAACAAAGATCTGGATCAAAAAGCGTTGGAAATCGGAGCGAAAACGATAGGCATTCAGTCCCGTTCTTACCTGGGTGTACCAATCATTGTCAGTGGGAAACCGATGGGAGTGATCAGCGTGCAAAGCACCACGCGCGAAGGTTTGTTTACTGAGGCTGATGCACACCTTTTGAGTACAATTGCCGCCAATGTAGGCACCGTGATGCACAATGCGCAGCTTTATAGTGAAGCCAGGCTTGCCCGGGCTGAGGCAGAAAAAGCCAACAAAGCCAAAAGTGCATTTTTGGCAAATATGAGCCACGAGCTGCGAACACCGCTCAATGCTATTATTGGATTCACACGGATCGTACAACGTAAATCAGCAGGTTTACTGCCTGAAAAGCAAATCGAAAACCTGGAAAAGGTACTCATCAGTTCAGAAAATTTACTTGCGCTGATCAACACCACCCTGGATATCGCCAAAATCGAGGCCGGACGGATGGATGTTTTGGCATCCAGTTTCAAAATTGCTCCCCTGATTGACCTGTGCATTAACACAACTACTCCCATGGTCAAACCTAACGTGAGACTAAAAAAACAGGTGGAAGAGAATCTCGACCGTATTTACTCAGATCAGGACAAGATCCGTCAAATTGTGCTCAACCTGTTGAGCAACGCGGCAAAGTTCACACATGAGGGGTATATTCTCTTATCAGTCAGCAGGGAAGAGGAAGACAAACTGCGCATTGACGTGCAGGATTCCGGCATTGGAATAAGCCCTGAAGCCATGCAGCGAATATTTAGAGAGTTCCAACAGGCGGATAACAGCACCACCCGACAATATGGCGGAACCGGGCTGGGTTTGAGCATCAGCCGTAATCTGGCAAGATTACTTGGTGGAGATATCAGTGTGGTTTCTGAATTAGGAAAAGGGTCAACGTTCAGTCTGATCGTACCGATGAGTTACAAACCCGTTATGGTCCAACAGGCGGAGACAGAGACAGGCATTCAACCGGCATAAATCACAAAAACCAGGGGAGGTAACGTGAAAACTATTTTGATCGTGGACGATACGGAATTAAACATCGATCTGTTAACCCAACTTCTGGAGGACGATTACCAACTGCTTGTAGCAAGGAATGGGGCTGAGAGCGTATTGGTCACGGAGAAAAACATGCCAGACCTGATATTAATGGATATCGCCCTGCCCATGATGGACGGTTGTGAGGCAGCCCGTCAGATCCGATTGCGTTTTAGTTCACTGCCGATCATTGGGTTATCATCCAACGCCATGGTTAGCGATCGTGAAAAAGCGATTGCAGCTGGGTGTAATGATTACCTCACAAAACCGATCGACGAAGATCTTTTGTTGAAAAAGCTGCGAGAATATCTGGGGTGAATCGATGAAACCCTCCAAAATCCTGATTGTCGACGACGAACCTTTTAATTTGGATTACCTCGAACAGGAACTCGAAGGCTCAGATTATGAGATCTTTAAAGCCACGAATGGACAGGAGGCGTTGGAGCAAGTGAAACTGACGGAACCTGATCTGGTGCTGCTGGATATCATGATGCCCGTTATGGATGGCTTTTCCGTGCTCAGCAAACTTAAAGCGGATACTTCAACCCGGGATATTCCGGTGGTGATCATCTCGGCAAATAATGACCTGAGGAACGTTGTCAAGGGTATTCAGATGGGGGCTGAAGACTACCTGCCAAAGCCATTTGAACCCACCATTCTGCATGCACGCGTCTCGTCAAGCCTTGAGAAGAAAAACTTGCATGATTTGCAGACCCTCTATTTGAAAAGTCTTGAACGTGAATTTGAAATCGCCCGGGAAATACAATTAAGCTTTCTTCCAACTCAATTACCTACCCTTGCCGGGTGGGAAATAGCGGCATATTTCAAGGCGGCACGGGAGGTCGCGGGGGATTTTTATGATGCCTTTATGCTTCCCAAAGACCAGTTGGTGTTCACCGTAGGCGACGTGTGCGGAAAGGGAATCGGAGCAGCACTTTTTATGACCTTGTACCGCAGCCTCATTAGAGCAGCTGCAATATCGAAATACATTATGCCTGGTCTTGGTGAACTCGCTGATTTTGCAGCCAATAGATTGAAGCAAATTGTCTCGTGTGCCAATAACTATGTCATGGAAACACATGAAGATGCAAAATTTACCACCTTGTTCATAGGGCTGGTCGATCTCAAAACTGGAAAATTATCCTATGTCAATTGTGGAAATGAACTACCTCTTTTAAGACGAAAAGACGGAATTGTCACTGAGCTTCCGTCAATCAGCCCAGCGATAGGGATCTTCAAAGACGTTGATTTCACTGTTGGAGAGATCTTGATAGAAGAAGGGGACCTGTTATTGGCTTATACCGACGGGATCACTGACACCATGAATATTAATAATGTGACTTTCGGAAAGCAGCGCCTGTTGGAATTGGTTCGTGAATACCCTGGCAGCTGCCCGGAGTTGTTAAGTCTGCTTGTCACACAGGCAAGTCAGTTCGCTGGAGACATTGAACAATTTGATGATATTACCTTGATGGCGGTCAAACGAATTTAGCCAGGGCACCTGAACTTACCACTCCATCCATGGGAGAGGATCAAGGAGGTGGGTGCTTTTTAGTACAAATGGGGACTTGAGAACTGTGCGCAGCCCCCTGTAAGGGCGAACCTCAGAACTATCCTTTTTTTTAAATAAAAAGTGGGCGCTAGAGGACTCGAACCTCCGAACCTCACGGAT
>ENA-UOOH01000338-UOOH01000338.1-fermentation-metagenome-genome-assembly--contig:-NODE-338-length-55734-cov-5.813269_pt1 | contig 55734 bp, 54 predicted proteins | sample MGYA00245778_ERZ724025 | MGnify/ENA primary metagenome ERZ724025 (study PRJEB28704, sample SAMN03018313) | fermentation metagenome | biome: anthropogenic terrestrial biome; feature: soil; material... | reverse complement strand
GTTCCTTAACTGGAATTCTGGATATCCGGTGGTTCTAAAACCATTATACGAGGAGGATACAACATAGAATAAAAACTTAAGATTACATTTTTGCTTAATAAAGGAGTTAAACAATATGATGAAAAAAGAGGAAGCAATAGCTAAGTTAAATGAACTAATTGGGCAAATTGACTTACTAAAAACTAAAAGCAAAAGATCTCCTGATTTTATAAGATGGAAAAGAGATGTTGAGATTGCAATTACATATATATTTGGTGATGGCACACGTCACATAGTGGATTTTAAAGAAATTAGATATAGCCTAGGATCATTTTCATCTAATACACCTTCAAGTGCATTTGAAGAGGCGTTTCGGAGAGGTTTAGATAATGCTCGTGTAATATTAGAATCAATGATTAGTGAAATACAGCAATATTGGAACGAAGAGAAAGTAACAAAAAGCAATAAATCTGTCGATACACAAGAAATTATTTCCAAAAATGTGGTATTTATTGTTCACGGACATGATGAGCTAATGAAAAAAGATGTTCAACTCTTATTAAGTCGAGCCTATTTATATGATGTAGTCTTACATGAATGTCCCGACAAGGGAAGAACAATAATTGATAAATTAATTGATGAAAGTTCAATAGCTGGTTATGTAATAGCTTTACTTAGCCCAGACGATAAGATGGGAGATGGTGAAAAAAGGGCAAGGCAGAATGTTATATTAGAAATCGGGTATTTCCTCGGAAAGCTGGGCAAGGATAGGGTAAGGCTTCTAAGAAAAGGCAATGTGGAAATCCCAAGTGACTTACAGGGTATTTTATATGAAAATTATGATGATAATGGAGCTTGGAAAATAAAGCTATTAAAAGAAATGAAGGCTGTAGGTATAGATTTTGACCTTGATAAGGTAATTAAGAAATTGTAGTGATGAAGTTAACCATAAATATTTCTGCAAACTACGGACATTGGTGTTCCTATGTATCGGGTAGTTTTACTAAATCTAGGGTTACATAGGTGTTGTTATAGTGCCGGGATTACTCAGCAAACAGAGCAATATATATTTTTTATAGGTATCTTAAGAAATCGTTAGTATATAAAAGGGGGATTAATCATGCCGGAAATTATAGGTTGGCAAAAATCGTTAGTTGTACAGAAAGATATGTCTCTTGGTTGTATACCTACCGGGTATGAGTTTTTAATTAGAGTTTCAGGTATTGAAGGCGTAGACTTATCAACGTTCCAGGATGAGTTTAACCTTCAAGCAAGAAATATAGACAACAACAGTTTTGATTCGGTTGCTAATGCTGTTGAACAGAAATATCAGGATATAAAGATTGATAGGAAAGCTTTTCCAACCGGAAGGGAGAAAGTGGATTTTGTTAAGGATTTGTTAGAACAAGGCAAACCTTGTCTTTTATCATTAATTATTAGCAAAGGTAATTATCATATAATGCCGGTTATATATATTGACGATTCAATAATGATAACAATCCATCATATGGAAAGCTCAGGTATAATTCAACTCTTAAGATTGGATTTAAGAGACGTTATATATAGACATGATAATTACTCTGGGGGAAACGATGTTGCATGGTTATAATCCCATCTGATTTAGATGATTTGATTGATCACTCCTGAACACCAGTGTTCATGGGTATAGGGGTTTAACTTTATCATTGGTAATGCCTAGGAACTGTAAAGTTATAAATCATAATGGGGATAAGGCGATTCCGAATATCATTAGCAAGCTTTAGGTGAACAATCATAAAGACCTGGCTATATTTACTAATCAATAAAGACATAGTGGCTATTCAAGTGTCGGGGGTTGGCTAGCTTGCAGAGCAAACTTATTATTAGTGCAGTGTAATACTTTTATGAAAGAAACAGCTAGGAGGGGTAGCTTTGCCTAAAGAGTGTTTTATTGTTGACAATATAACTGATTCGGATATTAAATACCGTTACATAAGGATTCTCAAGGGCAATAAGAAGTATTTTCCTAAGGAGGTTATAGGGCAACCTGAGTCATACGATATTCAAATATTATATGGTGATAAGGTTTTTTCAGCAACTTATATAATTGGTTCAAAGGATCACAAATCCCGTTCAGGAAGAATCGTCTTTGATAAGGCAACATTAGATGATTTAGCGATTCGGAGTGGTGATAGGTTAAAGTTTGAGGTTGTAGTTCCTTACCGTTCTTACAGTATTACCATTGCTAAGGTTTTTAAGGAGGTAGTAACAATGAGAATTGTCCACGAAGAGCTATCCTATTCATATAGCCACTATCCAGAATTACTTGAAAATGTAGCAAATAAAGCAATGGAACTAATGATAGCAATGAAAGAGCTTCGGGATGCTTATAAAGAAAAAGGTAAGCTTCCCTTGTATTGTATGAATTCCGAATTAGAAAATATGATGATAGTAACTGGACTAATTGAAAGTGAAGCATTAAAGTTTGGTGTTCCTACTTTTGTTAGCAAGCAGTTCAATGAAATAGACCCAAAAGAACTTGTAAAAATAAAGAAAGATAAAGAGAGATTAATGGATATGGGCTTAGATGAATGGTTAGAAGAAGGCTTAATTTAAAAAACAGTTTAATATATATACATTTAGAGCTATTTTCTGTTTGGGTGGTGATTCTGTTTTAGATGAGTATTCCAAATGCGATTAGAAAAAGGAAAAAAGCTATCGCTATAATTCAGGCTTTAGCTAATAATAGTGAACAAGTACTCATAATTCATTATTCGTGTGAAAGTTTCTATGATATAAAAGATGGGAGAACACCTAGGATAACTTCAATTGCAGTAAGGTTCTTTGATACGGGACAAACAACATCTTTTTCTATACATAAAATTGCAGAACGAAGAGGGATTGGTTTAGGAGAAATTGATAGAAGCTATGATAATTTGGAAAAAGAAATGCTATCTGAGTTCTTTGGTTTCATTAAAAAGCATTTAGGTTACATGTGGGTTCATTGGAATATGAGGGATATGAATTATGGTTTTGAAGCAATAGAAAATAGATATATCGTATTAGGAGGAAGACCCGAGTTAATTGAAAGCAAACATAAGTGTGACTTGGCAAGAACCCTTGTAAATAAATATGGATCAAGTTATATAGAACACCCTCGTTTAGAAAAGTTGATTGATAAAAACGGCATAACAAAAAAGGATTTTCTAGCCGGGGCAGAAGAGGCAAAGGCTTTTGAAAACAAGGAATTTTTAAAGCTACATCAATCTACCCTAAGAAAAGTGGATGCTATAGATACCATCTTGGGGAAGGAAATAGATGGAAATCTAAAGACTAATTCAAAATTGCTTGAAATATATGGGATAACCCCCGAGGGGATTTCTCAACTATTTAAAGAACACTGGTTTTTTAGTCTATTGGGGGCATTTTTTTTAATAATAATAGGCATTATTCTTGAGAAAATAATCAATTAGTGAACACATGTCTTTGCTAAGACAGGTTATTTTCCCCATGCTGGCTAATTATTGCTATAAGTGCTAGTGAATATATCTCATTTTTCCTACTTATTAATTGACATAACTCTTGATTTTGCACACATGTAATTTATACCAGTGGGTAGGTAGTAGCTAAGCTGGGAACTGTTGTTCCCACTTTTCATATATCCCCAAGTTGGAGGTATTTTCTTGAATAGTTGACCATTTTTTATTAAATATTTATAGGTTGTGTCAACCATTAAGATATGCTGTATAATATTTATGTAAGTTGGTAAATCGTAACCACTAAGTGCTAAAAAATCAAAACCACCTCGGCGCATACCGTGGTAATCCGGGCGGTTAACAGTGTCGATGCTATGACCGCGGACTGGGTGCGCCTGCCTTACGAAGTACTGGAATCCATCTCATCGCGCATTGTCAGTGAAATCAAGGAGATCAACCGGGTGGTCTACGACATTACTTCGAAGCCCCCGGCAACAATTGAGTGGGAGTAGTGGAGAAGGCTTGATAAGCCTTGATTTGTGAGGGGTATAAGTTTATTTAGCAAGCCTTAGTACTGGTGGTTAAGGTTTCACTTCTTTTTGGTGATATCGTAACCACCAGTTTTTGTGTCTGCATGACCAGCGCAGCAGATTTGGAAATATATTTTCGGGGTAAGTATCGATCCTATTTATACTCATTTGTACTTGGTGATTGGTTATTGAAATTTTAAATAAAATTTGTTAAGATAAGCTCAGGTTGTAGAACAAGCCCGTTATGCTCTTTTTGCGGGCGTTCTTGTTTTGTTTTAAATTGCTGGAAAACCTCAACATAACTAAAACGAGAGAAAGTGTGCCTAGGGTTCCACGCCCTTTATCTAGCTTAAAGAGCGGTTTGGACCAAGCGGGACAGGCCTTGACGGAAGCTGACCGAATTAGACCTCACCTTCCGAAGGTTACACCGAGAAGGGATAAAAGCCCAGGCGGGTAGGTTTCGCTCATAAACGAAATCTATTCGCCCGGGTTTTGTTTTTCCCCGCAGTATGAATCTTGGCTTCAAGCCCATAATATTTGTCAGCGGGGCTTTTCAATAAGGCGTTAAAATAAGGACAGAAGGAGATAGCAAGCTTATGTCCCAACCTTTAGTGGGCATTGTAATGGGTAGTGACTCGGACCTGCCGGTGATGAAAGAAGCTGCCGGTGTCCTGGAGGAACTGAAAATTTCCTGCGAGGTCGTCATTTCTTCCGCGCACCGGGTGCCGGATAAAACGGCTGCGTACGCTCGTGATGCTGCGGGGCGCGGGCTGGCGGTAATTATCGCGGGGGCGGGCGGGGCCGCCCACCTGCCGGGTGTTATCGCAGCGTACACCCCTTTGCCGGTGATTGGCGTACCTATTAAGTCGGGCGCCTTAAACGGTGTAGACGCCCTTTATGCCATTGTCCAGATGCCCTCCGGTGTGCCCGTGGCTACTGTTGCCATCAACGGCGCACGAAACGCCGGCATTCTCGCCGCCCAAATTATCGGCGCCACCAATCCGGAAGTCCGGTCCAGGGTTGTCGCCTATAAAGACAGGCTGGCAAAGCAGGTTCTTGAGAAGGATACCTTTTTGTCGGAACTGGGTATCAAAGGCTACCTGGATCGTCAGGAAAGGGAACGCCAGGGAGCTTTGAACACATAATCTTGGGGAAACACGGGCGGGTTGGCTTGCGTAACGGTCCGGCCCGACGTTCAGGGCTGACGCATGAATCGCAAACATGGCGGTTATGACGCCGGCTTTATTAATGGAGTGTTATTGAGAGGTATTATAATTACTGCGGGAGGCTAATTTATGATTGAGCGGTATACGCTGCCTGAAATGAAGCTAATCTGGTCGGAAGAAAACAAGTTTCGGAAATGGCTTGACGTTGAGATTTATGCCTGTGAAGCCCTGGCCGAACTGGGACAGGTTCCTGCAGAGGCCCTGGCCCAAATTAAAGAGAAGGCTGATTTCGATGTGCGCCGTATTGCTGAGATTGAAGCGGTGACCAACCACGACATGATTGCTTTTACCACCAACGTGGGCGAATATGTGGGCGAGGCCGCCCGCTACATCCACCTGGGTCTGACCTCCTCGGACGTGCTCGATACCGCCCTGTCCACTTTAATGAAGGAGGCCGGCGGTCACCTGGTAGCAAGGTTGAAGCAGCTTCGGGAAACACTGTTGGAAAAGGCAAAGGAGCATCGCAATACCGTCATGATTGGGCGCACCCACGGCATTCACGCCGAGCCCATCACGTTTGGTCTGAAAATGCTGCTCTGGGTCGACGAAACCGACCGCAGCATCCGGCGGATGGAGCAGGCCGTGGAAGCTGTCAGCGTGGGTAAGATCTCCGGCGCCGTGGGGACATACGCCAATATCGACCCGCGGGTGGAAGCGCACGTGTGTGCCAGGCTGGGCCTGAAGCCGGCCAGGGTCTCCACCCAGGTGCTGCAAAGGGACCGCCACGCCGAGTATCTGACAACCATCGCCGTCATCGGCAGCACCCTGGACAAGTTTGCCACCGAGTTGCGCGGTCTCCAGCGCACAGACATCCTGGAGGTGGAGGAGCCCTTCCGGAAGGGCCAGAAAGGCTCTTCGGCTATGCCGCACAAGCGCAACCCCATCACAGGGGAGCGTATCTCCGGTCTGGCCCGTCTCCTGCGTGGAAACGCTCTGGCGGCTATGGAAAATGTGGCGCTGTGGAACGAGCGTGATATCTCCCACTCCTCGGTGGAGCGGGTTATTGTTCCCGACAGTACCATTACGCTGGACTACATGCTGGTTAAGCTGGTAGATGTCATCGCTAACCTTCAGGTTTACCCAGAAAATATGATGCGCAACGTCAATCGCACCCACGGGCTTATTTTTTCCCAGCGGATCCTGCTCGCCCTTGTCGAAGAAAAGGGGTTCACCAGGGAGCTGGCCTACGAGCTGGTGCAGCGAAATGCCATGCAATCCTGGCGCACGGGTGAGAGCTTCCGCGACCTGCTGTTGAAGGACCGTGACGTGACCGCTCAACTCGGCGAAAAAGAGATTGACGAACTGTTTGACTTTCGCTACCACCTGAAACACGTGGACGAAATTTTTAGGAGGTTCGGCCTGTAAGGTCATCCTCGAAGCCTGTTCAAATCAATGTCAAAACACTGGGATAAACTTGACCCGCCCCTGGCATAAATAGATATAAATCCTGACAACCTTGGTAGAACCTGATAGTCTTGATAAACAACGCGACAAACCTTTGCACAAGGATTTTCCGTACTAAAATAGGAGGTTTAGAGCATGCCGCAAAAGCTTGAAAAGCTTTACGAGGGAAAGGCCAAGCGGGTATACCGCACGGACTGCCCGGACCAGTACCTGGTCGAGTTCAAGGATGACGCCACGGCCTTCAACGGGGCTAAGAAGGGGACCATCCAAAACAAAGGAGCGCTCAATAACCAGATTTCGGCTGTATTTTTCCGGCTTTTGGAGAGGCGGGGTATTCCCACGCATTTTGTGGGGCTACACGGTGACCGGGAGATGCTGGTTAAGTCCCTGGACATCGTTCTGGTGGAGGTAGTGGTCCGCAATATTGCCGCCGGAAGCCTGTCCAAGCGACTGGGCCTGCCCGAGGGCACAGCCCTGTCCCGGCCGGTGGTTGAGTATTATTATAAGAGCGATGAACTGGGTGACCCCATGATTAACGAGTATCACATCGGGGCGCTCAACCTCGCCACACCCGGCCAAATGGAACGAATTAAAGAAATTGCCCTGGCTGTTAATGAGATCCTGCTTGATTACCTGTCGGACAAGGAAATCGACCTGGTGGACTTCAAGCTGGAGTTCGGCCTCCACGGAGGTGAAATTATTCTGGGGGATGAGATATCTCCCGACACCTGCCGCTTCTGGGATCAGAAAACCCATGAAAGGCTGGACAAGGATCGGTTCCGCCGCGACCTCGGCAACGTGGAAGGGGCCTATGAGGAGATTTTTAAAAGGCTTACCGGAAAGAGCTACAGCTAAAGTGCGCTAAATAAAGATACGACGGTAGATTAATTTCCCTATTGCTTTTTATGGTGTATATTTATTTTTATATTGTATTTAATGGTAGTTAAAAGGGAGAGATTAAAATGGTGGAGGACAATGGTCAAGCTCCTACTGAATCTTTACTGTTGGAGGATAAGCTGCGGGAGGAGTGCGGGATTTTCGGTATTTACGGCCCGGGCTGTGATGTGGCCCGGCTTAGCTACTACGGCCTGTACGCCCTGCAGCACAGGGGGCAGGAAAGCGCAGGGATTGCCGTGGGGGATGGAAAAAGGATCTACCTCCAGAAAGACATGGGGCTGGTATCTGAGGTATTTAATCATGAAAAACTAGACCGTTTCCAGGGCCACATTGCCGTAGGGCATGTTCGCTATTCCACCACCGGGACAAGTAATCCGGCCAATGCCCAGCCCCTGGTGTTTCATTATCACAAGGGGATGATTGGGCTGGCCCATAACGGCAACCTGTCCAACGTTTCTGACCTTCGCCACCAGCTATCTTCAACCGGTTCGGTTTTCCAGTCCACCACCGACAGCGAGGTTATTGTCAACCTGATTGCCCGTTACAACCAGGGCTGCCTGGAGGATGCCATCGTTAAAAGCATGATTGATATCCGGGGGGCCTATGCCCTGCTGATCCTTACGGAAAGCAAGCTAATCGGCGTCCGTGACCCCTACGGGTTCCGGCCTCTCTGCCTGGGCCGCATGGGCGACGCCTACGTTTTAGCTTCGGAGTCCTGTGCCCTGGACACCGTCGGGGCCGAACTGGTGCGGGATATCGAGCCCGGTGAGATCATCGTGATTGATGAGGGCGGGCTCACTTCCAGGAAGGCGCTGCAGACTCGCAGGAAGGCACACTGTATTTTTGAATATATTTACTTCGCTCGTCCGGACAGCCGCATTGACGGCTTCAACGTCAACAAGGTGCGCCGCCAGATGGGGCGCCGGCTGGCCCGGGAGTATCCTGTCGAGGCCGATCTGGTCATTCCTGTTCCCGATTCGGGCACAATTGCCGCAAGGGGATTTGCGGAGGAATCAGGGATCCATTTTGAGGAGGGCCTGATGAAGAACCGGTACATCGGTCGTACCTTTATCCAACCCACCCAAAATATCCGGGATCTGGGGGTTAAGCTTAAGATGAACCCAATCCGCGACGTGCTGGCCGGCAAGCGGGTGATCCTGGTGGATGACTCTATCGTCCGGGGGACCAACAGTAGCAAAATCGTGGACATGGTACGTGACTGCGGCGTCAAAGAGATTCATTACTGCTTGAGTTCTCCGCCCTACAGGAATTCCTGCTATTACGGCATTGACACATCGAACGAGGCAGAGTTGATTGCCTCCCACAAAAGCCTGGAAGAGATCCGGGAACACATCGGTGCGGACGGCCTGCACTACCTGAGTATGGAGGGCCTCCTGGAGATCTTCGGCGAGTCCCGGAATAATTTCTGCACAGCCTGCTTCAGCGGGGATTACCCTGAGGAGATCCCTTGCTCTGAAATTCACGACAAGTTAATACTGGAGTAATTTATCTACACAAAATAACTTACAATAAACTTACCGGGGTAACCTACTAATACACCCGCCAATTAATTGGAGGTTTGTGAATGACCGATCAGAAGAGAGGCCTTACCTACGCCGATGCCGGCGTCGATATTAAAGCTGGGAACGAGGCGGTGCGCCTGATGCGTGGCGCTGTGCGAAGCACCTACCGGCCGGAGGTTTTGGCTGATATTGGGAGTTTCGGGGGCTTTTTTGCTTTGGATCTGAAAAAATACCGGGAACCGGTGCTGGTCTCGGGAACGGATGGGGTCGGCACCAAGCTCCGGGTGGCCATGCTGGCGGATTGCCACGACACCATCGGTATTGACGCGGTGGCCATGTGCGTAAACGACATCCTGGTACAGGGTGCGGAACCCCTTTTCTTTCTGGATTACCTTGCAGTCGGCCGGCTGGTTCCCGAAAAAGTAGCCGCTATCGTGGATGGTGTGGCTGAGGGCTGCCGGCAGGCCGGATGTGCTCTGATTGGCGGGGAGACAGCAGAGATGCCGGGCTTTTACGGCCCCGGGGAGTATGACCTGGCAGGCTTTGCCGTTGGAGTGGTGGAGCGCAGCCGGATTATTGACGGGCGCGGTATTAAGCCGGGGGACAGGCTGATCGGCCTTCCTTCTTCCGGGTTGCATAGCAACGGCTACTCTCTGGCGAGAAAAGTTCTACTGGAGCACGCGGGTTACGGTGTGGATACGCGCCTAGAGCGGCTCGGCCGCACTGTGGGTGAGGAAATGCTGGAGCCGACCCGGATTTACGTGAAAACGGTCCTGCCATTATTGGACAGTTTCCGGATCAAGGGACTTGCCCACATTACCGGGGGCGGGCTAACAGAAAACATACCCCGCATCCTTCCGGAAGGCCTGGGGATCCGGATCCGCACGGGAACATGGCCGGTGCTGCCGGTATTTGACCTAATCCGGGAGCTTGGCGACGTTTCCGAGACCGAGATGCGGCGCACATTCAACATGGGCATCGGCCTTGTGGCGGTAGTTCCCGGGGAAGAAGCCGGCGCAGTCATGGCCGATCTGCAAGCACGGGGCCAAAAAAGCTACCTCATGGGCGAAGTGGTTGAGGGCAGCGGGGGAGTTGAATACTTGTAGTACATAAACAAGGCGGGTTAAAAAGGTTTATTGGAGGGGATAGAATTGAGTAAGCTGCGCCTGGGCATTCTGGCCTCCGGCCGGGGTTCCAACCTCCAGTCGATCATGGATGCTGCTGCGGTCGGTAAAATCGATGCAGAAGTTGCCGTGGTCATCAGTGACAAGAAAGATGCCTTCGCCCTGGAGCGGGCACGCCTGGCCGGCATCCCGGCGGAGTACGTTAATTTCAAGGATTACACCTCTAAAGACGATTACGAAAGGGCCATCCTGGAAATCCTGAGGCACAGCGAAGTGGGCCTGGTCTGCCTGGCCGGGTACATGAGACTAGTTGGTAAGGTTATTCTTGGGGCCTACTACAACCGTGTTCTGAACATCCACCCGGCGCTCCTGCCTTCGTTCCCGGGGCTGCGCGGGCAGGAGCAGGCCTGGGAGTACGGGGTGAAGTTCAGCGGCTGCACCGTGCACTTCGTCGACGGTGGGATGGATACCGGGCCCATCATCATCCAGGCGGTTGTTCCGGTTTACGATGAAGATACGGCCGATATCCTGGCGGCCAGGATCCTGGAGCAAGAACACAGGATCTACCCGGAGGCTATCCGACTTTACGCCGAAGGGCGTTTAAAAATTCAGGGACGCAAAGTGTTTATTATAAAATAAAGACGGGAGGAAAAGAGTATGCCTGTAAAGCGTGCTTTAATCAGCGTATCCAATAAGGACGGAGTCATTGAATTTGCCCGGGGGCTTGCGGAACTGGGAGTTGAAATCGTATCTACAGGGGGTACGGCCAAAACCTTGCGGGAGGCCGGGGTGCCGGTTACATACATATCCGATGTCACCGGTTTCCCGGAAATTCTGGACGGGCGGGTAAAAACCCTGCACCCCGCTGTTCACGGTGGGATCCTTGCCCGGCGCAACTCGGATCACCTGGGCCAACTGGAGAAGCACGGGATTACCCCCATAGACCTTGTGGTGGTGAACCTCTATCCCTTCCGCGAGACCATCGCAAAGCCGGGTGTCACCCTGGAGGAAGCTATCGAAAATATAGACATCGGTGGCCCTTCCATGCTACGCTCGGCCGCCAAGAACCACCGTTATGTTCTGGTCGTCGTGAACCCGGCTCGCTACAGTGAAGTGCTGGAAGCACTTCGTAGCGGCAAGGCCGGGAGCGAGCTGAGAATGTCCCTTGCCCGGGAAGCCTTTGCTCATACCTCCTCCTATGACGCTGCCATCACCGCCTACCTGGAGGGACTGGGGGACGGTGCAGAGCTTTTCCCACCCACATTGAACCTTTCGGTGAAGCGGGTCCAGGTTCTCCGTTACGGGGAAAACCCGCACCAGAAGGCAGCCTTTTACCGCGACTCGACGATTTCCGGTCCCTGTGCCGGCAATGCCGTCCAGCTTTGGGGCAAGGAGCTTTCCTACAACAACATTCAGGACTTGAATTCAGCCTTTGAGCTTGTGCGGGAGTTTACAGATCCTACTGCGGTGATTGTAAAACACAATAACCCATGTGGCTGCGCGTGTTCTTCCGAGCTGACGGACGCTTACAGGAAGGCACTGGAGGGGGACCCCGTTTCGGCCTTTGGCGGCATTGTTGCTCTAAACCGGGTGGTGGACGCTGAAACGGCGGAGGAGATGGCCAAGATTTACCTGGAGGCCGTGATAGCGCCCGGCTACGAGGAGGGCGCACTCGCTATACTGAAGAAGAAATCCAACCTGAGGCTGCTTGAAACCGGTGAAATCACCGGGCAGACCAAGGACCTGCTGGATCTCCGTAAGATTAACGGCGGCCTGCTGGTTCAGGAAGCGGACCGGGAAGTGCTGAGCCTGCCCGACGTTAAGGTTGTCACCAAAAGGCAGCCGACCAAAGAAGAAATGGACGAGCTGTTCTTTGCCATGACCGTGGTTAAGCACGTCAAATCCAATGCTATCGTCGTAACCAAGGGGCGCCAGTTGCTCGGCGCGGGAGCAGGCCAGATGAACCGTGTGGGCTCGGTCCGAATCGCGCTGCAGCAGGCCGGGGACAAGGCGCGCGGCGCGGTGATGGGCTCCGATGCCTACTTCCCCTTCAGCGATTCGCTTCAAGTGGCGGCCAAGGCGGGTATCACTGCTGTAGTTCAGCCCGGTGGCTCCATCAGGGATGCCGAGTCAATCAAAACGGCCGATGAGTTCAACATTGCCATGATCTTTACAGGAGTAAGGCACTTCAAACACTAGTGGAGTTCATTATTGAAGGATAAATAAGCCCGGACATAAATCGGATAGCCGGAATGAGTAGCATTTGGTTGTGACTAAAGAAGAATGTCTATGGGGGGAGTGATGAAATGAAAGTTCTGGTAGTAGGCGGCGGCGGGCGTGAGCACGCCCTAGTCTGGAAGCTGAAGCAGAGTCCTCGCGTTAAAGAGATTTACTGCGCTCCCGGCAATGCGGGCATTGCCCGGGATGCCTCCTGTGTACAGATCGGCGCCGAGGATATTCCTGCACTTCTGGCCTTTGCCCTGGAAAAGAATATTAACCTGACTATCGTCGGCCCCGAAGCACCCTTAAACGCGGGTATTGTCGACCAATTTCAGGAAGCGGGGTTGAAGATTTTCGGCCCCTCTCTGGCCGCGGCAGAGATCGAGGGCAGCAAGGTGATTGCCAAGGATATTATGGCCAAGTACGGCATTCCCACAGCCGCCTACGCTGTCTTTACGGATCCCGGGGAGGCATCGGCTTATATCCGGGAAATTGGCGCCCCCTGTGTGGTCAAGGCGGACGGCCTGGCTGCGGGTAAGGGCGTGATTGTTGCCATGGATGAGCAGACGGCCCTGGATGCTGTGCGCACGATCATGGAAGACAGGGCTTTTGGCGATGCGGGAGATCTCCTCGTGGTGGAGGAATGCCTCATGGGTGAAGAGGTCAGCATCTTAGCTTTTACCGACGGGGTCAACGTGATTCCCATGATCTCATCCCAGGATCACAAGCGGGCTTTTGAAGGTGACCAGGGGCCTAATACCGGCGGTATGGGCGCTTACGCCCCGGCGCCGGCCTACACCCCGGAAATCCATCGGCAGACGATGGAGCAGATCCTGATGCCCATGGTCCGTGCCCTACGCAAGGAAGGGCGAACCTACCGCGGCGTGCTTTACGCCGGGTTGATGGTTACCCGCCAGGGGCCAAAGGTGTTGGAATTCAACGCCCGCTTTGGCGACCCGGAGGCGCAGCCCGTTTTGACCCTCCTGGAAACCGACCTCGTGGAAATTATTGACGCAATTCTAGAAAGCCGCCTGGACAGTATTGAAATCAAGTGGAAGGAACAGGCTTCCATCTGTGTTGTGCTTGCTTCCGGGGGATACCCCGGTTCTTATGAAAAAGGAAAATCCATAACCGGCCTTGAATCTGTCCCCGAAGGGGTCGTGGTGTTTCACGCCGGTACTGCCGAAAAGGACGGAGCCATCGTTACGTCAGGAGGTAGGGTACTGGGTGTAACAGCTACCGGCCGGGATCTTGAAGGGGCGATTAAATCGGCCTACACCGCCGTGCAAAAGATTCGTTTTGACGGAATGCACTACCGTCAGGACGTGGGCAAAAAGGCCCTGGACCGTTTTCAATAAAATATTTTCAAAAAGAATTTCCACGCAAATTTAATCTTTTTTCACATCGTCAGGGCACTAATGAGAAAGTGCCCTGTTTTACTTCTTGAAAGAACTCCTTTGACATATTAAAATGATAAAGAGTTGAATTTTATTTAAGGTCGGAGGGGTGTGTATAACTTGTATTCTGGAAAGCTGAAGGACGAATTGCTGGACAGGCTTTTCGAGGCGGTGCTCCTTTTAAGAACACGGGATGAATGCTACCAGTTTTTTGAGGACATCTGTACGATTGCTGAACTGAAATCCCTTGCCCAGCGGCTGGAAGTGGCCAAAATGCTTCAGGAGAACCAGACCTACGGGGAAATTGCCGGAAGGACCGGCGCCAGCACAGCCACCATCAGCAGGGTGAAAAGGTGCTTGAACTACGGTGCGGATGGCTACAAGCTGGTGCTTGAGCGCTTGTCCCCGCCGTCAAAGAACGATTAATGTCCGAAAATAAGCGAATCTCCTTTTTGTTTATAAGTTATACTTGACACGATGTAAGGTAAGAATTTATTATTTTAACGCAGCACTTTGTTAATGCGACATGTTATTGTTTTAATTCATTAAACTATTAAATCACAAAAGAGCTCATTCCTGTTTTGGAGGTATGTATAATCGTGGAACCTCTCATCAAGGTGATTAAATCCAGTGATCCACTTCTGGAGAAGATATTAGAAAGGAACTTTCTAGATCATGTCCAGGCGGCAGACCTAGTATCGGAGGTGCTAACCTCAGTACGGGGATTGGGCGACGCGGCGATATGTGAGTATACCAGTCGCTTTGGAGGGCCAAACCTCCTGCCCGGGCAGTTAAAAGTCACGGACGAGGAGATCGAGACGGCCTGCAGCCTGGTAGAGAAGGAATATTTGCTTTCCCTGCGTCTGGCGCTTAAGAATATAGCTGCTTTTCACCAGAAGCAGCTGGAGCGATCCTGGTTTGAAACACAAGAAAGCGGGGCTATCCTGGGCCAGTTAGTGAGACCGCTGGAGCGGGTGGGGATTTATGTTCCGGGGGGCAAGGCCTCCTATCCCTCCTCTGTGCTGATGAATGCTGTTCCAGCCAGGGTGGCCGGGGTGAAGGAAATCGCGATGGTTACCCCTCCTGCCGGCGACGGCTCCGTAAATCCTTATACCCTGGCGGCTGCAGCCGAGGCCGGGGTGCGCGAGATTTACAAAATCGGGGGCGCCCAGGCAATTGCCGCCCTTGCTTTTGGGACCTCCGTGGTGCCCAAGGTCGATAAGATTACCGGGCCTGGGAACATCCACGTGACCCTGGCCAAGCGGCAGGTATACGGTGTGGTGGATATTGACATGCTGGCCGGGCCCAGTGAGATCCTGATCATTGCCGACGGCGCAGCCGAACCCTCGTTTATAGCAGCTGATCTGCTGTCACAGGCTGAGCATGACGAAATGGCTTCCTCGGTACTGCTGACCCCCTGCGGGGAGCTGGCGCTCAGGGTACAGGATGAGGTGGCAAGGCAGGTTTCCCTGCTGTCCCGCCAGGATATTATGATCCGCTCCCTGGAGTGTTGCGGGGCCATCGTGATTACAAGTGACCTGGAGCAGGCTTTTGCCCTGGCCGACCGCTTTGCGCCGGAACATCTGGAGATAATGGTCAACGAGCCTTTTAGCTGGCTTTCCCGGGTAAAAAACGCCGGAGCTGTCTTTCTTGGGCCCCATTCCCCCGAGCCGGCTGGAGACTATCTTGCCGGACCGAATCATATTCTTCCCACGGGCGGGACCGCAAGATTTTATTCCCCCCTGGGTGTTGCAGCCTTTCTTAAAAAAACCAGTCTGATTGCCTACACCGGGGCCGCCCTGGAGAAGGATGCAGACGCTATCGTAAAGCTCGCTGAAGTCGAGGGCCTCTTTGCGCACGCCAATGCGGTAAAGGTCAGGTTGAAAAAATATGCAAAAGAAAAAGGGAAAGGGGACGAATAATAGAATGAATACAATATTCGATCCGGCTTCCCTGGTGCGGGAAGATATCAAAACACTTGTACCCTATGATGCACCATATTATGCGTCCGTGACTAAGCTTGACGCCAACGAAAACCCTTATCCATTTCCAGCCGGGGTAATGGCCCGGATTTATGAAGAAATGAGCACCCTGGATTTTAACCGGTACCCCGACCCCATGTCGGTAAAACTACGGGAGCGTTTGGCCGTCTATACCGGGGTTAGCCCGGACAAGATCATGGTGGGAAACGGCTCGGATGAGCTCATCCTGAGTATAATGTTGACCTATGGAACCGGGGCAAAAATTGCCGTGGCCACCCCGACTTTCGCCATGTATGGCCTGCAAGGGCGAATCGCAGGCGCTGAAATGATCGATGTGCCACGTTTAGGAGATTTTCAAATTGACGCAGCTGCGCTAAAACGGGCAGCGGACTTACCGGGTGTCAAAATTGTTTTTATCTGTACGCCAAACAATCCAACCGGGAACATTGTGCCCAGGGATGTGACTGAAGACATTATCCGGCACACAAACTCAATCGTAGTGGTGGACGAGGCTTACGGCGAGTTCGGAGGGGACTCCTGCATTCCCCTGCTGGACCGTTATCCCAATCTTATTGTGCTGCGCACTTTTTCCAAGGCCTTTGGCCTGGCTGGGCTGAGGGTGGGCTACCTCCTGGCGGGCCGCTCCATTATCAGCGGTTTGTTGAAAGTAAAGCAACCCTTTAATTTAAATGCCTTTTCCCAAACGGCTGCCCGGGTGGTGATGGAAAACCTGCAGCCTTTCCAGGAAAGAGTCGGGAAAATCCTGGAGGAAAGGGACCGGTTCTTTTCGGAACTTTCAGCGGTGCCAGGTGTGGAGACTTTCCCCACCCAGGCTAACTTTGTCCTTTTCCGGACTCCCCTGCCGGCTCAAGAGGTATACAGCGGCCTTTTAAAGCGCGGCTTGTTAATCCGGAGCATGGAAAGTCCTGCTCTAAACCGTTGCCTGCGGGTTTCAGTGGGAACAGCGGAAGAGAACAAACTTTTTCTTGAAAAACTTTGTGAAATCTTAGCACAGACATCTTTGGGGTAAGATAGTATTTCAGCTGATTAAAGACAGATTAAAATAAATTATGAGGTGATGGAAATGTCTGAAACACGTACGGGTATGGTCAGCCGCAAGACAAAAGAGACTGAAGTAAACGTTACGCTGGATCTTGACGGAACCGGGGTATCCTGGATTAGTACCGGTCAACCCTTTATCGACCATATGCTTCAGCTCTTTTCAAAGCATTCCTCCTTTAACCTGGAATTGACGGCCAGGGGGGACCTGGCTGTGGACGGCCACCACACTGTTGAGGACTCCGGCATGTGCCTGGGCACGGCACTTAGCAGGGCTCTTGGCGAGAAGCAGGGGATTAACCGCTTTGGGCACGCCGTGGTCCCGATGGACGACGCCCTTATTATGGCCGTGGTGGATTTGAGCGGACGGAGTTATCTGGCCTTTGACGCGCAGATGACCTCCCCCAGGCTTGGAGAATTTGACACCGAGTTGGTCGAGGAATTCCTGCGGGCGATGGTTGCCAACGGTGACTTCAACCTGCACATCCGCCAGCTTGCCGGCAAAAACACGCACCACGTCATTGAAGCGATCTTTAAGGCACTGGCCCTTGCTTTAAAGCAGGCAACTGCCATTACGGGCGAGGGAGTACCCTCTACCAAGGGAGTTCTGTAACGATACCAGGGACGTGGTAGCGCCAGGCAAATATAAAAATCACTGGAGATCCATGCTGCTGATGCGGTCAGCAGTGAATCAAAATTGGAGAAACTTTCCCCCGGCATCTGCCTGGGGCAGCAGCTACTTTTTGAAGTCAGTGTCTAGTTTAATCCGGATAAAAGCAGCGTCCTGGGTCTCAATATTTTAGAAAACTTTGGGAGGATGGTTGAAAAAATGTTAATTATCCCGGCGATTGACCTGCGTGAGGGGAAGTGCGTGCGCCTGGTGGAAGGGCGGCTGGATCAGGAGACCGTCTATTCCGACGAACCGGTGACCATGGCAGCCCTGTGGCAGGCGCAAGGAGCCCGGATGCTGCATGTTGTAGATCTGGACGGCGCCTTTTCAGGGACTCCCAAGAACATCGAAGTCATCAAGGAAATTCTGGCCGCTGTCGACATTCCCATCCAGGTGGGCGGTGGGATTCGGAGCATGGAAACAGTAGAAAACCTGCTGGGTTTGGGTGCGGCCAGAGTTATCCTGGGCACAGTGGCCATCTTAAAACCCGAGCTTGTCTCCGAGGCCTGTGCCAGGTACGGGGATGCTGTACTGGTGGGAATTGACGGGAGGAACGGCCGGGTTGCTATTGAGGGCTGGGGACTAATTGCTGACAAGGGAACAGTTGAGCTGGCCCTGGAAATGAAGGAACTCGGTGTTCAAAGAGTTGTCTTTACCGATGTCCGAAGAGATGGTACTCTCAAGGGACCAAACCTGGAGGCAACCGGGGAACTTGCCCGGGCCACCGGCTTGAAGGTGATTGCCTCCGGAGGGGTCTCCACTGCCGGGGATCTCATCTCGCTGAAGAGAATGGAGGATCTGGGCGTGGACTCCGTCATTATGGGAAAGGCCTTATACTCAGGGGCTGTTAGCCTGAAAGAGGCCCTGGCCATAGCGGAAGGGACGGCGGAGGTTGAGGGGCAAGCGCTGTAAAAAAGAATCACTCCTTGCCTGAATGTTAAGGCAATTCATTGGCACGGCACTTTGGTCACGGGTAAGTCAGGTATAGATGTAAAATATTGGAGGTATTATTTATCCATGTCATTTGATGCGGGCAGCTTAAAATATAGCGAAGCAGGGCTGATTCCGGCCATCGTCCAGGACGTCGCCACCGATGTCGTGCTGATGCTGGCCTACATGAACAAAGAAGCCGTAGAAAAGACCCTGGCCACGGGTGAGACCTGGTTCTGGAGCCGCAGTCGCCAGGAATTTTGGCACAAAGGCGCCACCTCGGGCAACGTCCAGAGGGTTCAGGAAATCCTGTACGACTGCGACCGGGATACCTTACTGGTGAAGGTGGAGCAGCGGGGTGCGGCCTGTCACGAGGGCTATTTTTCCTGTTTTCACTACAAGGTTGAATCGGATGGTAACGTCACAGTGGTAGGGGAGAGACTGTTTGACCCGGAACAGGTTTACGGCAAGAAGTAAAAAGACATGATTAAAAGAAAACCGACCGTTTTAGAATATGGGCCGCCTGGATCCGGAACTGTGCCCGTTGACATAGAAATGCGACATACTCAGCCAGCAACCTTGACCGCCCTGACCGGGCGGTTTTACGTGGATCCAGTTAATTGCTACAAGATGATTCCTGCCTTTTCCAGGTTGAAGGATTTGCGGTTTTTTTTTAGAATCTTTATGATCAAGATAAGTAGCTGCATAACAGTACCAATATAAAAAATGCGAGGGACTATTCTTTCCTGCAGGTGCGGGTTAATAGTATAACAGGAGGACCGGATGGAATTACTATCCCAACTGAACCCCGACCAGATCAAGGCTGTAACCTACGGTGAAGGCCCGCTTCTGGTGCTGGCCGGGGCAGGCAGTGGCAAGACCCGGGTACTGACGACCCGTGTCGCCTACCTTTTAAAAAACCTGGGGATATCACCCCATCAGATTATGGCGATCACCTTTACCAATAAGGCCGCCCTGGAAATGCGGGAGCGGGTCGAGGAGCTGGTTCCGGAAGTGGCCCGCGACCTCTGGATCTGCACTTTCCACGCCGCCTGCCTGCGTATTTTGAGGCGACAGGAAGCGTTTTTCGGGCGGGACCGCAATTTTGTAATTTATGACGCCGACGACCAGTTGACCGTGGTCAAGGACTGCATTAAAGAACTTAATCTAGATGACCGTAAATACCCGCCCCGGGCTGTGGCGGCAGCGATTTCCCAGTCCAAGAACCAGCTTTGGGATGCCGCAGACTTCGAGCGCAACGCCTATGACAACTTCTCCCGGATTGTCTCCGAAGTGTACAAGATCTACCAGGATAAGTTGCGCAGGAATAACGCGGTGGATTTTGACGACCTGATTTTTTTAACCGTTAGACTGTTTCAGAACTACCCACAGGTTCTTGCCTATTACCAAAACCGCTTTCATCACATCCTGGTGGATGAATACCAGGACACCAACCACGCCCAGTATGTTCTGGTCAACATGCTGGCGGGCGTCCACCGCAATTTATGTGCGGTGGGGGATCCCGACCAGGGTATTTACAGCTGGCGTGGGGCGGACATTAAAAACATCTTGAATTTTGAAAGGGACTACCCCGAGGGCGGCGTCATCAAGCTGGAGCAAAACTATCGTTCTACAGGTTCTATCCTGGAGGCCGCCAACCACTTGATCCGGAACAACGCCAACCGGAAGGATAAACGCCTCTGGACCGCCGCAGGCCAGGGTCTCCCCCTGGTCCAATATTTCGGTGAAAACGAGCATGCCGAGGCGGATTTTGTGGCTGGCCGCATTCTACGCTTGAGAGAGCGGGAACAAAAGCAGTACCGGGATTTTGCCGTGCTTTACCGGACCCACGCCCAGTCGCGGGTTGTTGAGGAAAGTTTTACCCGGGCAGGTTTACCGTATAAGATTATCGGGGGGCAAAGGTTCTACGAGCGCAAGGAGATCAAGGATGTAATGGCCTATTTGAAGCTGATCCTGAACCCCCACGACGCGGTCAGCCTGGGCCGGATTGTGAATATTCCCAGGCGCGGCATCGGCCCGGCATCGTTCCAAAAGATCATGGCCTTTGCTCTGGAAAACGGGATTAACCCGGTTGAAGCGCTGGAGAGGACGGAAGAAATACCCGGGCTTTCGGCCAGGGTAAGGGCCGGGAGCGCTGCCCTGGGGGCGCTGATCCGAAAATTATCGGGGGAATCCGAAAGCCTGGGCGTTACAGACCTGACCCGCGCACTCCTGGAGCAGACCGGCTACCGTCAAGAACTATTGAATGAGAACACGGTGGAGTCGCGGACCAGGCTGGAAATCCTGGACGAATTCATTTCCGGCGCTGTGGAGTTCGACCGGAAGGCTGAGGAAAAGGGCCTGAGAAGTTTCCTGGAGAACATTGCCCTGGTTTCAGACCTGGATAAGTATGAAGAGGATGCGGACCAGGTGGTTCTGATGACGCTGCACAGCGCCAAAGGGCTTGAATTCCCGGTGGTGTTTTTGATTGGCCTGGAGGAAAGTGTGTTCCCCCACTCACGGTCCCTGCTGGACCCCGGCGAGTTAGAGGAGGAGCGCAGGCTCTGCTACGTAGGTGTAACCAGGGCCAAGGAGAGGCTCTACCTTGCTCACTGTTGGAAGCGGACCTTGTACGGGGTCGAGCGTTATAACAAGCCTTCCCGCTTTTTCGAAGAGATTCCGCCACATTTGCTGAGCTCCGACGACTTCTTAGCTGAAGCCGGACGCCCGGCGGGAAAGACGACCATAAGCAAAACTCCCGGGCACCAGGTGAAGGCAGTTGAACAATTCATCCTGGGTGAAAAAATCCAACACAGCAAGTGGGGCATTGGTGTGATCGTAGGTGTTCAGGGCAAGGGCGAAGATGCTGAATACAAGGTGGCTTTCCCCGAGCAGGGCATCAAGGTTCTTTTAGCCCGATACGCACCGCTGGAGAGACCCACAGAGGTGAAAATCACCTGATTCAAATAACTTAGTAATTCGGTACCCGGTACCTAAATATTAAGTTATTTGAGATTGCGGGTTGTATTTCAATTGAACACGGCGCTTTAGCGCCGGATTGCACGGCTCAAAGGTATAAATGCATATTCAGGGCAGCATGTAAGGTTTGGGCATTGTTTAATGCTTGGTTTTTCCTTAATGGGAAATAATATAGATTAACCGGTATCTCGGAGGAATTATGGAGCGACTCCTGATTGTCGCCGCACTTACTGTAGTTATCCATATGATCAATACTTTGATCTATGCGGTCCGTATTTCCGGAGTGCGCACACAACGGCTGGCCACCGCTTTTTCCCTTTTCAACGTGATTTTTCTTCTGGCCAGCACCGCCAACAGCATTCAGGGCTTCCTTCTGGCTTCCATTGTAGAGAAAGCCATCAAGGCCAGCCAGGTTCAGGTGGGGATTCCCATGCCGCTGGAGCAGTTGGTTGATCATCCGGCTTACCTTGAACAACTGGCGCAGCTTGACCACAGCATCCGGCTGATCATTGGCGCGGCAACTGTGGGAACGATTGTGGGAGCGTTTCTGATTCCGGCGTTCGTTAATATTTTTAATAAGGCAATCTTTGTTTTTGAAGAAACCGGCTCCGTTCCCCGGATGCTGAGCGTTATGTTTTTTTCTCCGCGGAAAGTATTTGGAGCGGCCAGGCAATTCCGGACACCTCGCAGGAATGCCTTGAAAATGGTCTCTTCCCGCAAGATGGTCATTCCCAAGACGTTCATCATCCTGAATTTTTTCGTAACGGGTATTTATACGACGGGCGTGCTTTCAGCGCTTTATGCCGGGGCCCTGTTCCCCGACTTTCGGGCTGCGGCAGCAACCCTGTCGGCGGTTGTGAACGGAATTGCAACGATTCTCTCGGCAACGGTTGTGGATCCCACAGCCGCTATGATCACCGACCAGACCCTGAGGGGAGAGCGGAGTGAGGACGATGTGAAGCAGATGGCCCTGTATTTAAGCATATCGAGGCTATTGGGCACGGGCTTTGCCCAGTTGATTTTCATTCCGTCCGCGTTGTTGATCAAGCATATGGCCTCGCTGCTTGCTTAATGGGAAGCGGGAGATTCGGAGGTGCCTTTAAAGTGAATTCAAACCTTGAAAACGCCCGGGAGCGGGCCGAAGTTCTGCGCAGGGAGATTGAATTCCACAATTATCGTTATTACGTGCTGGATGAACCGACCCTTCCAGATGCCCGGTACGACCAGATGATGCGGGAACTGGAGAAGTTGGAGGAGCAGTTCCCTGAACTGGTCACTCCCTATTCACCAACCCAGAGGGTCGGCGGGCGGCCCCGGGAGGGTTTTACGACCCTACGCCATCTCTCTCCGATGCTGAGCCTGGCCAATGCTTTTGACGAGGGGGAACTGCGTGACTTTGACCGTCGCGTCAGGCAGGCTCTGCCGGGCGAACCCGTTGAATACGTAGTGGAGCCCAAGATTGACGGGCTGGCGGTTTCCCTTTATTACGAAAACGGCTTTTTTATCCGGGGGGCCACCCGGGGTGACGGTGAGACGGGCGAGGATATTACGGAAAACCTGAAAACAATCCGGAGTGTTCCCCTTCGGCTGCGCCGGCCCGTCCCCGCCCTGGAGGTGAGGGGCGAAGCCTATATGTCCAAGGGCTCCTTCGCCCGCCTGAACGAAGCCCGGGAGGAAGCGGGCGAGAGCCTTTTTGCCAACCCGCGCAACGCCGCGGCGGGGACCCTGCGCCAGCTGGACCCGAGGGTGACGGCATCCCGCCGGCTGGCCCTTTTTGTATACGGAATTGGCTACAGCAGCGGGGTTTCTCCGTCCGGGCACGGGGAAGTCCTGGAGCTGTTGAAGGAACTGGGCTTTAAAGTCAACCCGGAGTACAGGATATTTGAGCAGATGGACGACCTAATTGAATACTGCAACCGGTGGCAGTCCGGTCGCTTCGATCTTCCCTACGCCGTGGACGGGCTGGTGCTCAAGGTTAATTCGCTTTCCCAGCAGGTCATTCTTGGTTCTACTATTAAGAGCCCCCGCTGGGCAATCGCCTTTAAGTTTCCTGCGGAGCAGGCGGTGACCCGGGTCAAGAATATTCTTGTCCGGGTGGGGCGGACCGGAGTGTTGACGCCCAGCGCGGACCTGGAGCCCGTGCGGCTTGCCGGTACCACCGTGAGCAGGGCAACTCTGCATAATGAGGACATTATCCGGGAGAAAGATATCCGGATCGGCGACAGGGTGATGGTGCAGAAGGCAGGGGATATCATCCCCGAGATCGTGACTGTCTTGACGGGGGAGAGAAACGGCGAGGAAGTGCCCTGGTCCATGCCTCGGGAATGTCCTTCCTGTCGGTCTGCTGTAATCAGGGCAGAGGGCGAGGCGGCTGTCCGCTGCACCAACCTGGCCTGCCCGGATCAGCTCTGGGAAGGTTTGATCCATTTTGCCTCCCGCAATGCCATGGACATTGCCGGGCTGGGGCCCGCGGTCATCGGTCAACTTCTCGCGGCCGGTCTGGTGAACGATCCGGCGGATCTCTACACCCTTCGCTATGAGGACCTTGTCGCCCTGGAGCGCCTGGGGCCCAAGTCCACCCAAAATCTGCTGGGGGCCATTGAAGCCAGCAAAAGCAATTCACTGGCCAGGCTGATTTTTGCCCTGGGCATCCGCCACGTGGGTGAGCGTTCGGCTAAGATCCTGGCCGGTTGCTACCAATCGATGGAGGCCCTGATGGCTGCCCCGGAGGAGGATCTAATGGCAATCCCGGAAATCGGGCCTAAGATTGCTGCCGGCATAGTGGGTTTCTTTGCCGGCAGGGAGAACCGAAGGGTGCTGGAAAAGCTGGTTCAGGCAGGCGTCAATACCCGAGCCGCGAAAGATGGTGCGGGTGAGGCCGGTCCGCTGTCAGGAAAAGTTTTTGTGATCACCGGCACACTGGAGAGTTTCAGTCGTCAGGAGGCCCAGGAACAGGTGGAAAAACGGGGAGGAAAGGTTGCCTCCAGTGTCAGTCGCAATACCGATTACGTTGTTGTCGGGGAAAAACCCGGGTCGAAATATGAGAAGGCGGTAGCACTGGGGATCACGGTTCTGGATGAAAAGAAATTTAAGGAAACCATCGAAAGTATGTAAAATGACGTTCAAGGGTCATCTGTTTCAACATTCACTTGAAACAGCCAGTTTTAATAGATCTGAAATTCTACAAGGTGAGCCTGTGTTTAAGTTAAGGATTAAACACTGTTATAAATTTGGGCGAGGGTATCTGGTAAGCTTGCACTATTATTCTACGTATTGATATAATAATGTAAGTTTCTGTAGATAATGGTTTCATTAAAGACTTTTAAACCTTAGAAACGAGAGAAGGTGAAACCTTGATAACGAGAGAAGATGTCGAGCATGTTGCTTACCTGGGCCGTCTGGAATTGACCGAGGAAGAAAAGGATGTTTACACCAAGCAGCTTAACGACATTTTAGGGCACTTGCAGGCACTCGAACGATTGAATACCGAAAACGTCCAGCCTACGGCACATGTCCTCCCCCTGAAAAACGTCTACCGGGAGGACTGGGTGGGACAGCATATTGCCCAGGAGGATGTCCTGGCCAACAGCCCGGACCGGGATGATAATTATTTCAAAGTGCCCAAGATTGTTTAAATCAAGGTGTTTCTGATACTAAACCCGACATAGGGGAGGCGATTAAGCTGCAGCTTTACCAACGAACAGCCCATGAACTGCACGACCTATTAATAAAGAAAGAAATCTCGGCGGAGGAGTTAAACTTGGCTGTATCTGAGAGAATTGATTCAGTTGAGGATAAAATCGCGGCCTACATCACGCGGACCCGGGAAAAAGCTCTTGAGCAGGCCCGGGCAGTGGACCTGCAAATCAAAAACGGTGAAAAGATTTCGCCCCTTGCCGGGATCCCTGTGGCCGTAAAAGACAATATGTGCACGGATGGAATTTTAACAACTGCGGCCTCCAGGATGCTTTCCAATTTTGTGCCGCCTTACAGCGCCACCGTGGTCAAGAAGCTCGAGGCGGCTGGGGCTACCCTGCCGGGCAAGACCAATCTGGATGAGTTTGCCATGGGTTCCTCCACGGAAAACTCTGCCTTCTTTGTCACCCGGAACCCATGGGATACCGAGCGGGTACCCGGGGGTTCCAGTGGGGGTTCCGCTGCGGCGGTTGCCTGCGGAGAGGCTATTTGCGCTCTTGGCTCAGATACCGGTGGCTCGATCCGGCTGCCCGCCTCTTTTTGCGGTGTGGTAGGGATCAAGCCCACTTATGGGGCCGTTTCCCGCTACGGGATAATTGCTTTTGCCTCTTCCCTGGATCAGGCCGGGTCCTTTTCCAGGGATGTTACCGACTGCGCCTTAATGCTGAATGCAATTTGCGGGCACGATCCCCTGGACTCCACCTCGGCCAGGTCTGAAGTCCCGGATTTCACCCGTTTTTTAATAAATGACGTAAAAGGAATGAAGATCGGGGTTCCTGAGGAATACATGGCCAAGGGGATTAGCCCCGGGGTGCGCGGATCTATCGAGAAGGCGTTGACCCTGCTGGAATCCCTCGGGGCCACTGTGGAATATACTAACCTTCCACACACCGAGTACGCCTTGTCCACGTTCTATCTGATTGCTCCTGCCGAGGCCAGTTCAAACCTGGCCCGTTATGACGGGGTGCGCTACGGCTTCCGGGCCGCTGAAATGGATGATGTCATCGACATGTTCATTAAGACACGCAGCCAGGGCTTCGGGGCCGAAGTAAAAAGACGCATTATGCTGGGGACATACGCCCTTTCGGCCGGCTATTACGACGCATACTACCTGAAGGCGTTAAAAGTCCGGACCTTGATTAAAGAAGACTTCGACCGCGCCTTTCAAAAATACGACCTGCTCATCTCACCGGTAACGCCCACAACGGCTTTCCGCTGTGGGGAAAGGATGGACGACCCGCTGGATATGTACCTTACCGACACCTGTACTATTCCCATCAATCTTGCCGGTATCCCGGGCATGTCGGTTCCCTGTGGGTTTGTGGAAGGAATGCCGGTGGGGCTGCAACTGATAGGCAAACATTTTGACGAGGGAACGCTTCTGAGGGTGGCCTATACCTTCGAACAAAATACCGATTGCCACAAGATTTTTCCCGCGCTTTAGTCTCTTCTTTTATTATTCTGACGTCCGACGTCCAACGACCGACGACCGACCTAGGAGGGTTTGTATCTTGACCCATTATGAAACGGTGATCGGCCTGGAAGTGCACGTGGAGCTTAAGACCAGGTCAAAGATCTTTTGCGACTCTACCACGGAATTCGGTGGAGACCCCAACACCCACGTCTGCCCTGTCTGCCTTGGTTTGCCCGGGGCGCTCCCCGTGATGAACAAAACAGTGGTGGAGTATGCCATTCGTGCCGCCCTGGCTTTAAACTGCCGGATTGCTGGCTTTTCCAAGTTCGACCGGAAGAACTACTTCTACCCGGATATGTCCAAGAATTACCAGATCTCGCAGTATGACCTGCCGATTGCCGAGCACGGGTACCTGGACATCAACCTTGACAATAAAACCAAAAGGATCGGGATTACGCGCCTGCACATGGAGGAGGATACCGGTAAACTGGTACACCAGGGGACCATTACCACCACGCCATATTCCCTGGTAGACTATAACAGGTCCGGAGTTGCCCTGATTGAAATTGTCTCCGAGCCGGATCTGCGCTCGCCGGAGGAGGCCCGTACGTACTTGGAGAAATTAAAGGCCATTATCCAGTACACCGGCGTATCTGACTGTAAAATGGAAGAAGGAAGTTTGCGCTGTGATGCCAACATTTCAATCCGGCCGGCGGGTAGTGAACAATTGGGGACGAAAGCGGAAATCAAAAACCTGAATTCTTTTCGGGCGCTTCAAAGGGCGCTGGCCTATGAGGTGGAGCGACAGACCGAGGTGCTGGGGGAAGGAGGTCGAATTGCCCAGGAAACCCGGACCTGGGACGAGGGAAAGGGTGTCACCCTCCCCCTGCGCAGCAAAGAACACGCCCACGACTATCGTTATTTCCCCGACCCGGACCTGGTGCCCATGATTATTGATCAAGAGTGGGTCGAGGAGATCCGGCGTTCCCTGCCTGAGCTGCCGGACGCACGCAGGGAAAGGTACGTGAAGGAGTACGGCCTGCCCGAATATGACGCTGTCATCCTCACCAACACAAAGGAGATGGCCGACTATTTCGAGGACTGCGTGTCGGCCTATCCGAATCCAAAAGTGGTCAGTAATTGGGTCATGGGTGACCTTTTGGGGCTGCTCAACGCTGACGGCGTTGAGATCACGGCGTGTAAAATTAAACCGGAGCAGCTGGCCTCCATGCTTGTGCTTATAGATGAAGGGACGATCAGCGGTAAAATTGCCAAGACCGTCTTTGTAGAAATGTTTGCCTCCGGAAAGGATCCCAAGAATATCGTAAAAGAAAAAGGCCTGGTCCAGATTAGCGATGAAGGTGCCATAATAGCCGTCGTGGATGAGGTGCTGACCAAAAACCCCAAATCGGTGGAGGACTTCCGGGCCGGCAAGGAACGTGCCCTGGGCTTCCTGGTTGGACAGGTGATGAAGGCCACCAGGGGGAAGGCAAATCCCGAACTGGTAAACAAGCTCCTGAAAGAAAAGCTTCAATAACGTTGCAAAAGAATCTTTCTAATGATCAAGGTTCATTTATAGCCGGAAGAGGTTTCTGTGACCTCCTTCCGGCTCTTATACTATTAACCTGCAAATTGTAGTTTATAAAGTTGTTTAAGTGTCGGGGCGTTTTCTGTTGGAATAAAAACAGAAGGCGCCTTTTTTTGTACAATTAAAACGAGTAAAGTTATCCCTTTAGGAAGGCTAAAAATAAGCAAAATCGAGGAATAGGCCGTATAAAATGATTCCCCCCCAACCATACTAATGAAGGCTTAAGTTTCTTGCAATTTTCCTTGGAGGTGAATATTTTGGCAAACCGAAGCAGGTTTGGGGACGATCATGCCCGGCTGAAGGCCATGCATGAGGCTGAACGTCCCGATGGCGTCGTGGTGGACCCTGTACCCATCACCGCCGGTGAAGAGGTCACCATACTTTACAAAGGGGCGCTCGACCAGGAAGGCAGAGAACAGTTATACCTGCACTATGGTTTCGGAAGGCACGACAGCTGGCGAAATGTTTCAGACACGCGAATGGAAAAGACGGGCTGGGGTTGGGTAGGTAGTGTTGTCATGCCGGACCACGAAGGGCGCTTCAATATGTGCTTCAGGGACGGCGCCGATAACTGGGATAATAACAACAGAGCCAACTGGGGCTTTCAAATTCATAACGGGAGCCAACGCTACTAAAAGGTCAATCCCCGCTGTTAGCCCGGTGGGGATTTTTTTAAATGAATAAATGCTAACTTACAGTGTTGCTCATTCATGGATTGAGCAGGAAGGAGACAAGGATCGGTGAGAGTTTTAATGCTATCCTGGGAATACCCGCCTAAAAGCGTTGGCGGACTGGCCCAGCATGTGTATGACCTGACCAATGCCCTGGCGGCAAACGGGGTGGATGTCCACCTGATCACCTCGGGGGGCATGGGGGCGCCACATTTCGAACAGGTTAACGGAGTCAAGGTATACCGCGTTGATCCCTACCGGGTATCTTCGCCGGACTTTGTGACGTGGGTGGCCCAGTTCAACGTGGCCCTGCTGGAGAGGGCCATACCCCTCATGTCCGATACCGGTGATATTCATATCTTGCACGCGCACGACTGGCTGGTGGCTTACGCCGCCAGGGCCATCAAGCACGCGGGGCGACTGCCGCTGGTCGTTACAATTCACGCCACGGAGTACGGCCGCAACAACGGCCTTCACAACGACACCCAGAGGCATATCAGCGACATTGAGTGGTGGCTGACCTACGAGGCCTGGCGGGTAATTTGTTGCAGTCACTTTATGGAAAGCGAAGTGGGGCGCGTCTTCCAGTTGCCGCAAGACAAGGTTGCTGTTATCCCCAACGGCGTTGATGCCGGCAACTTCAATATCGGGAGCAAAAGGGCACGCCGCAGCGACTATGCCGCCCCGGACGAGAAAATAATTTTTTACGTGGGAAGACTGGTCCAAGAAAAAGGTATCCAGGTACTCCTGGATGCCGCCCCTGAAATTCTTTCCCATTACCCCCAGACAAAATTTGTCATAGCGGGGAAAGGCCCATTTCTGGATGCCTTAAAACAGCAGGCTGCAGTCATGGGCATTGCTAACAGGGTCTACTTTACGGGCTATATTCATGATGAAGTCAGGAACAGCCTTTACAGCTGGGCGGACGCAGCGGTCTTCCCCAGCCTCTATGAGCCCTTCGGCATCGTGGCCTTGGAAGCTATGGCTGCCAGGACGCCGGTCGTCGTTTCAGACTGCGGGGGCATTAGCGAAATTGTAAGGCACGGGGAAGATGGGCTAAAGGCTAAAACCGGAAACAGCCATTCTCTGGCCCAAAACATCCTGGCGCTCCTGAGGCAGCCCCAGTTGGGCAATTATTTAAGGGACACGGCTTACCAAAAGGTTACGGAAGATTTTAACTGGAAAATAATCGCCCGGCAGACTGCTTCTGTTTACCGGGATGTTTGGGAAGCCCACCGCAGTACCCCATGGTCTACAGAGGAAAGGCAAGGCAGCATCTTCGGGCGATTTAACCGCCTGCTTGCCCGGTATAGCTAGGGGTAAGGGAGCATAGTTTCATAAGTAGGAAAGAGAACTTGGAGGAATGAGAAACGGGGGTTAGACATGAAGGCAATCATCATGGCCGGGGGGGAGGGCTCGCGCCTGAGGCCTCTTACCTGCGGCCGGCCCAAGCCGATGGTACCGGTTTTAAACAGACCGATTATGACCCATATAGTCGATTTGTTAAAAGAACATGGATTTACGGACATTGGCGTTACGCTTCAGTACCAGCCGGAGGCCATCCGGGACTATTTTGGCAACGGAGCGGAGCTCGGGGTCAATTTTCGTTATTATGTGGAGGAGACTCCCCTGGGCACCGCCGGTAGTGTTAAAAATGCGTCGGAGTTCCTGGACGAAACCTTTCTGGTCATCAGTGGGGATGCCCTGACCGACCTGGAACTGTCCAGGGCGGTTGCGTTTCACAAAAGCCGGGGGGCTCTTGCGACGCTGGTTTTAACCCGGGTGGAGTGCCCGCTGGAATACGGCGTGGTGATTACGTCAGAAAACGGCTGCATCACGCAGTTCCTGGAAAAACCGGGTTGGGGTGAGGTTTTCAGCGACACGGTCAATACAGGCATCTATGTTCTGGAACCGGAAGTCTTGAATTATTTCGCATCGGGGCAGAAGTTTGACTTCAGCAAGGACCTGTTTCCCCTGCTGCTGAGAGAGAAGAAGCCTTTGTTCGGACTGGTCCTGCCAGGCTACTGGTGCGATATCGGTAACCTTCAGCAGTACCTGGAGGCACACCACGATGCGCTTTCGGGAAAGGTCCGGATCAAGATACCCGGAACGGAAATCTCACCCCGAGTTTGGGTAGAGGAAGGCGCCTTTATGAACCCCGGCGCTTTAATCAAAGGCCCGGCACTGATTGGCGCAAACTGCCGGGTAGGAGCACAAGCCCGGATTGATCCCTATACGGTTCTCGGAAGCGGCTGCCTGATCCAGGAAAGGGCCTCCCTGAAAAGAAGTGTTCTCTGGAATCACGTATACGTGGGGACGGGGGCAGCCCTGCGGGGTGCTGTTCTGGGCTGTCGCGTACAGGTGCAGGCGAAAGCCGGGATCTACGAGGGTGCTGTGGTCGGGGATGATTCCGTCATCCGCGAAAATGGTCTCCTTAAACCGGATGTCAAACTATGGCCTAACAAGCTAGTGGAGACGGGGGCCACTGTTCAGCGGAGCCTGATCTGGGGTACCTGTTCTCCCAAAAAAGTATTTGGCTTTGAGGGGATTTCCGGCCTGGCAAACGTGGAGGTTACCCCTGAATTTGCCGCCCGGGTCGGTGCGGCTTTCGCTTCGGTCGCCGGTTCAGAAGCTCGGCTTGCAGTCAGCAGCGACAGCTATGCCGCATCGCTGATGATCAAGGAAGCGGTAGCCAGCGGCATGCAATCAAGCGGGGCTGAAGTTATGGACCTGGGGACCTGCATCACACCGGCGCACCGCTATGGTGTGCGCTCCCTGAACTGTAAGGGGGGAGTGCACACGAAGGTTTCACCCCTGTCTCCCGATAAAGTTGTAATGGTTTTTACCAACCCCCAGGGTGGAAACACTTCCAGGGGGCAGGAGCGTAGAATTGAGAACGCGATGGCCAGGGAGGATTTCCTGCGGGCCGAAATCAGCCGGATCAAGCCGCCGGTTGATGTGCCTGAAGTCACGACCCGGTATATCTCTGCTATCTGCGAGGGCCTCAGCTCGGGGATGTTGAGGGAAGCCCGTTTTAAGTTAATGCTTTGCTACGACCAGGTAAATCTTGAAAAGTTCGTCGCATCCCTTTGCCAAGAACTCGGGTTTGCCCTGGAAAACTACGGTTCAGAAGGTACCAGTGGATACCGCAACTGGCGTTCCTACCAGGAGATGCTTCCTTCTCTGGCCCGTGCGGTGGTTGAAAGCGGCGCCGATGCCGGGGCTGTACTGGATCCTAACGCTGACCACCTGATCATGATTGACAACAAGGGGCAAATCATCCAGGAGGAAATGCTGACGGCCCTGCTGTCTCTGATTATCCTGAAAGGGCAGGGGGGGACGGTCGTCGTGCCGGTTACAGCTCCCAGGGCCATTGAGGAGTTGGCCGAGCGGTACCGGGGCAGGGTTGTACGGACCAAAACCGCCCTCCAGGATTTCCTGGACAAAGTGATGGCACCGGAAAACCAGTCCGGCCTAGAGGGGATTAGCGGTATTTCGCGGTTTTTCTTGCACTTTGATGCACTTTCCGCCCTGGCCAGGGTGCTCGACTATATGGCGCAGAATCAGGCCTCTCTTTCCGAGCTGGTCCACGAAATTCCATCCTTCTTCATGGATAGGCGGGAGGTCCCTGTGCCCTGGGAAGCCAAGGGTAAGGTCATCAGGAGCCTAATTCAGGACCCCCCAGCCGGTCGTCTGGAACTGTTGGATGGTGTCAAAGTCTATCACCGGGACGGCTGGGCCCTGGTGCTCCCCGACCCGGACGAACCGGTTTGCCGGGTGTTCAGCGAGGGCAGCACCATGGAAATTGCGGAGTCGCTTACTGATTTTTATATCGATAAAATCAGCAAAATCGCTGGAGCTAAAATCTGAAAGGATTGCGGTTTAACTAAAGCCTTTCTGTTTTCCTGGTAAAAATTTATTTGTGCAAAAACTTCGGGCCCCGGTTCGAAGTTTTTCTTTATCACGTAAAATGTTTTTTTGATAAGCCTGTTCTCTGATGAGCATGGGAACAGAACAATAAATTCAACTGATTAGAAGTCCATTGCTCTATCCGGCTGAGCTACTTGGACATATCTGGAGCGGGTGAAGGGAATCGAACCCACGTACCCGGCTTGGAAGGCCGGTGTCTTGAACGGTGAGCCAACGTCGCTTGTTTTTATACCCCTCGTCACGGGCAACGGACTCGCCTTTTTCTAAGCCTACTTTTAAGGATGGAGTCCGTTGATGTCATTTATTGTTTCGCTAACAGTAAAGGGGGAAACAGTCTTCCCCCCAGCATATTTTATTACGTTAATGTCTCACAGGGTATTCTGAATAGCCGGTCACGTCAAAAATACGACAATGAAAGTAGTGGTGATGTGCGAGGTATTTGTTGTATAATGAACAAAAGGTATGGCTAAGGAGCTCCTAAAGGCTTGAGAAGGTGTTCAATATGTCTAAAAAACCCACTTTATACCTTGAAACAACCATTCCAAGTTATTTAGCGGCTAGACCAAGCAGGGATTTAATTATTGCTGCCCGTCAACAAAATAACCCATGAATGGTGGGATAATGAAAAAACAAAGTACAATATTTATGTATCCCGGATTGTCTTGAAGGAAATAAATGAAGGTGATCCGCATGTTGCGTCAATCAGGGCAAACTTTCTTCAGGGAATAAAAGTCTTACCAGCTACAGATGAAATTGACAATATCGCGGAAAAATATTTATCCATTTTAAGTATACCGAAAAAATCAGCATTAGATGCCTTAATTTAGCCTATGCGGTATTGTTTAAAATAAATTATCTCCTAACCTGGAATTGTAAACACCTTGCACATGCCGAAATTCGCAAAAAGCTGAAGCTATATAATGATTCCGTAGGATTGGAGACCCCGGAGATTACTACTCCAAACGATTTAATGGGGAGGGATTAGTAAATGCCTTATGACGATCCGATAGTTGAAGATGTTAGAGATGCACGGGAAAAACTTTTTAAGAAATATGACTTTGATTTAAAAAAATTTTTAAAGCATATTCGTGAGGAAGATAAAAAACATCCTGAAAGTATTGCTAAAGATATAAAGCCAATTAAAAAGCTGCCGGATTCTTTAAAGCCGCAATAAAAGAATAATAAAGCAAATGGGAGCGTAGGGGCGTGAGTCCTTGCGCTTTTTTGTGTGTGGTGGGTAACGGTAACAAAGATCTGTTACGGTTCGTTCAGGAGCAACGGACCAGCCGTTCTTATATGACTGAACCGATCCCTGAAACCCTCATAAATACAAAAAAAACAAGGGGCAGTTTTTTTGCTGCCCCGTTCTTGGTTAAACCGCCCTGGCTGCCGGGGCCGGGGTCTGGTACCAGCTGTAGTCGAGATCCGGGAAAATATTGTTGCGATATTCCAGATAACCTAAAAAGCCTTCGTCGATCCGGTTGTTTTCGATTTGATCGTGCAGGCGCAGGAAATTGTCGAGGTGGACCTTGGTTCTCCGGACCGCGTATTCCACCATGGTGCCTGTGCTCATGATAAAGGCCCAGTCGCTGCTCTGGGCCAGCAGCAATTCCCTGGCCGCCTGGTTTAAAGCCCGGCGGAGCAGACCACCCGAGCCGGGACGGCGGTTGGCCATGGATGTCATCATGCCGGCGGCCATGTGCAGGTGCCGGTAAATCCAGTCATTCGCTCCGCAGAGCCAGACCTCGTGGTAACCCTTGTTACCCCAGCTGGATGAACAAGGTACGGCCACCTGGTTGCAAGGAAAGCGTTTGAGGTAATCGCTGGGGGTGACCATTTCTACGATGTCCTGGTCAAAGGTTATCTTTCGGATCAGGTATTCCAGCCAGGCTGGCCCTTCAAACCACCAGTGACCGAAGAGTTCGGCGTCGTAGGGCGCCACGATCAGGGGCGGCCGATCCATCAGGCTGGCCAGGTGCTGTACCTGGTGCTGCCGGTTAAACATAAAGTTGCCGGCGTGCTCAGCCGCCTTTTCATCCGCAGCCTGGGGGTTATAGGCTTCTTTTGAATCGGTTTTGCCCGTAATCCTGTAGTATTTCATTCCCGTATGGATCCGGATCCCGTCCGGGTGGATGTAATCCTTGATGTATTCATAATCGAGTTCGTGCCCAATGTCCCGGTAGAATTCCCGGTAGTTATAGTCGCCCGGGTAGCCTTCCATGGTGCTCCAGACCTGCTTGGAGGACTCGATATCACGGCCGAAGGCGGCCACCCCGGTTGGGCAAAAAATCGGCGCAAAGATTCCGAAGCGAGGCCTGTGGGAGGCATAAAGAATGCCGTGAGAGTCAGTAAAAAAGAACTTCAGCCCGTTTTCTTTAAGGATTGCATCGACGCCTGGCGCGTAAGCGCACTCGGGCAACCAGATCCCCTGGGGAGGAACCCCCAGGTGTTTTTGATAATGCTCTACAGCCGCCCTGACCTGGGCCCGTACTGCTTCAGGCTGAAGCAGCATCAGCGGGAGGTAGCCGTGCGTGGCGGCGCAGGTGATAATTTCGAGGCGACCGGCGTCCTGGTGTTTTTTAAATGCGGAAACAAGATTACGGTGATAACGGTCATTAAAAACAGACATAGCCTCGTGGAAGCGTCTTTTGTACATCAGAGCGGCTTCGTGGAAGGGGCTCCCGTAGGTGCGTCCCTCTTCTTTATGGGCCAGCTCAATCAACTTGGACAGGTGCCTTACGTAGCGCTCCTGAAGGAGCGGGTCGGTCAGCATGGAGATGAGGGGCGGGGAAAGAGTCATTGTTAATCTAAACCGGACGTTATCATCCAGCAGGCGATCAAAAGCCTGGATCAGGGGGATATAAGTTTCTGTAATCGCTTCGTAAAGCCATTTTTCTTCCAGGAAATTTTCATGCTCGGGATGCCGCACGTAGGGCAGATGAGCATGCAGTACAAAACAGAGGTATCCTTTAGCCATAATAAACCCCTTTCAACTTATTCGTGAGTACTCCCCGGTTACTCTTGCTGCGGGTTCCAAATCCCGGGTGAAGTAACCTCCAGGGGCAGCTTGCCCGCCCTCACTGCCAGTTCTTCGATGATCATGGGTGAACTGGCGCCATACTGGAACCTGCCGATGGACCGGTAGAGCCCTTCAATCCACATCCATTCCTCATCCAGACGGTCCGAAAGGGAGGCCCGGGGAGTGGTCACAATGTTTGACCTCAGCAGGGTCACAAAGCGGCCATCCTGAAACATGCGCCCCAAATCGACACAAAAAGAGCGGTCGGGCTCTCCCACCTGAATGTGCCAATTATCTACATGTTCACCCACATGTAGATCCAAAAAACCTTTTGCGTTGGTACCGTTAAAATCCACCCCGGTTACGTCATAAACCCTCAAAACCGGGTGGGTAGAAGCCCAGGCCTCGGGCCCGTAGTTTGCGTTGAAGTTCTCTTGTTTAGTGGCTGTTATCTCCCAGTAGGCGAAGAGCCAGTGCGGATCCCGCGCCATCAGGGCCAGTCGGTCGACTCCGTAACGGTGCGGGAGTTGTGGGTCCGGGTCACCCTGCGCGGGGCGCACTGTTGCTCCTGGAACCTGGGGTCCAAGTTCTTGAGCGGTTTCTTCCAGAAATAACGGCCGGGGTACAGTTTCAAAATTTACTTTTTGAGGCGCCCGGACGTGCTTTGAAGCCAACAAAAAAACACCTGCCGCTACGACCACTATAAAGGCCAAAAACAACCATGGAAGCAAGACATTCATAGAGTCAGATCCCCCCTTGAAGGTAAAAGATTAACCTGTGTAAAACCGGTTATAATTGATCTACCCGAAAATCCTTTTTTATTATTGCCCAGATGAAAAAGGTTTATTTACATCAAAACAAATTTAAAGTTCCTAAGAAATTAGAAGTTCTGTATAAAATGTAGACAACTAGAAGGGATCATCAAGACAGCAGCGAAAAATTAGTCGAAAATAATAAAATGCACTCATTCAGAGGAGGCTGTGAAAAATTTTAAAAATCCGGGACAAAAAAGAAAAAGCTACAAAAATCATGGAGATCCTTGCCCGTGCCTATCCCGGAGCCGGTACGGCTTTAAACTTCAACAATCCATTTGAACTTCTAGTGGCTGCGATCTTATCCGCCCAGTGCACCGATCAGCAGGTAAACCGGATAACCGGTCCCCTGTTTAAAAAATACAGGACTCCCCGGGATTTTGCGGCGCTGTCCCCGGAAGAGCTGGCAGAGGAGATCAAGGGGTGCGGGCTGTATCGAAATAAAAGCAAGTATATCGTAGAAGCATCCCGTAAGATCCTGGAGCACTATGGTGGTCAGGTGCCGAGGACCCGGGAGGAACTTCAGACTCTGCCGGGGGTAGGACGAAAGACTGCGGGAGTAGTGCTGGGGGTGGCTTACGGTGGCAGCGCGCTCCCCGTTGACACCCATGTTTACCGTGTAGCCCGGCGACTGGGACTATCCGGGGCCAGGGTTCCAGAAAAAGTAGAAAAAGACTTGGTTAAATGTTTTGCGCCCCACCAGGCAATGGACGCACACCACCGGCTGATTGCGCATGGTCGCGCCACCTGTACGGCGAGAAAGCCCGCCTGCGGGGGCTGCTGCTTAAAAGAACTCTGCCTTTATTCGGAGCAGGAGGGAGAGCCGTCTTGAACATTATCCTGGTCGAGCCCGAGATTCCCGCCAACACCGGCAATATTTCCCGGACCTGCGCCGTCACCGGTTCCGCCCTGCACCTGGTCCGCCCTCTGGGCTTTTCCACTGAGGATAAATACCTCAAGCGCGCCGGGCTGGACTATTGGCATCTGCTGGAAATCCACTACTACGATAATTTTTTCGAGATCGTGAAGAGGTATCCCGGCCGCAGTTTTTACCTAGTGACCACCAAAGCTCCTCGCTGTTACACATCCAAACAATACGAAAAAGATTCATTCCTGGTCTTCGGTAAGGAAACCAGAGGCTTGTCCCCGGAGATTTTAAGCACATTTCCGGAGAACCAGGTCCGGATTCCAATGAGGGAGGAAGCACGTTCCCTGAACCTGTCAAATTCAGTAGCCATTGTTTTGTACGAGGCGCTAAGGCAACAGGGCTTCCCGGGATTAGAAAGATGAGCCATAACTATGGTCATTTTGAATCTGTAAATGTAACAGGGAGCGTTTTACGAAAACAAGGGGGGTTTTTATGAGCGTCATTGAAAAGGTCCAGTCCTACCTGGACCAATACAATATGGGACTGAAAATTATCGAGCTTGAGGAGAGCACCCGAACCTGCGAACTGGCGGCGGCGGCTCTGGGCGTGGAGGTGGGCCAGATTGCCAAAACTCTGGTGTTCCAGGCTGACGGGCAACCGGTGCTGATTGTGGCCAGCGGTGACAGGAAAATTAAAACAGGAAAGTTGAAACGATTGCTTGAGGTATCCAGGGTAAGAATGGCCGACCCCGAAACAGTAAAGCTCGTGACCGGTTACCCTGTTGGAGGGGTCTGCCCACTGGCGCTGCCGGAAAAGCTGCCCATCCTGCTGGACGATACCATGCACCGTTTCCCGGTTGTGTACGCAGCTGCGGGCACGCCTCACTCCGCCCTGCCGGTAACCATGGAGCAGTTGCAGAAGATAACGGGAGGGCAGTGGGCGGATTTGGTTTAGACCGGCGGCGCTATTTAAGTCCATAAAAAGCAGAAAAGTATAAGGGCAGATGTTCTTAAAGATTGAAGCGGGCCACTTTGAGAAGGATTTTATTACTCAAAAAAAGAATAGTCTTGTGAACGTGATAAGCGTGGTGAATTTCACGTTACACTTTGCGCCAGCATTTAGCTCGGATGAGAGCAATTAGTTATTATATTCAGAATAGAAAGCGAGGTGATGGCCGTTTGTTTGTCCATTTACACCTTCACTCGGAATACAGTCTCCTGGATGGAGCCGCACGGATTAAGAGTGCGGTAGGCAAGGCCAGGGAGATGGGGATGCCTGCGCTAGCCATCACCGACCACGGCGCCATGTACGGTGTGGTGGATTTTTACAAGGCCTGTAAAAAAGCTGAAATCAAGCCTATCCTGGGCTGTGAAGTTTATGTGGCTCCCCGCACCATGGTCGATCGCACCCCAAAAGTGGATGACAACCTGAACCACCTGGTTCTCCTGGCCGAAAACGAAGAAGGTTACCGCAACCTGTTGACTCTGGTTTCCCTGGGCTTTACGAAGGGATTTTACTACAAGCCCAGGGTGGACAAGGAAGCGTTGGCCCAGAACAGCAAGGGGCTCATCGCTCTGAGCGGGTGTATCGCCGGAGAGGTCGCCTCAAAAGTGCTGCGCGGGCAACCTGACCAAGCCCGACAGGCGGCCGCGGCTTATCGGGATATCTTCGGTCCGGGAAACTTTTTCCTGGAGTTGCAGGACCACGGCTTTGAGGAGCAAAAGACAGCCAACCGCGAGCTGCTGAAAATCCATAAGGAACTGGATATCCCCCTGGTGGTTAGCAATGACGTCCATTACGTCCGGCGGGAGGACGCCGAAATCCAGGACGTGCTCCTGGCCATCCAGACCGGCAAGACTGTTGACGACCCGGCACGGATGAAATTTCAGTCCGAAGAACTGTACCTAAAAAGCCCGGAGGAGATGAACCTCCTCTTTGGCGAACAGCCCCGGTCGCTGCAGAATACGCTGGAAATCGCCGGCCGCTGCAATGTGGAGCTGGAATTCGGCAAATACTTTTTGCCCCATTATGCCGTACCTGAGGGCTTCAACGCCGATACCTACCTGGAAGAGCTTTGTTATCAGGGCGCCCGCAGGATTTACGGCGACCCGGGGGACGAAATCAAGCAGAGGCTGGCATTTGAACTGGGTGTCATCAAACAGATGGGTTATTCAGCCTACTTCCTGATCGTCTGGGATTTCATCCATTATTCCAGGCAGAAAGGAATCCCGGTGGGACCTGGCCGCGGCTCAGCCGCCGGTAGTCTGGTAGCCTACAGCCTGGGCATCACCAACATTGACCCGTTGAAGTATGGGTTGCTGTTTGAGCGTTTTTTAAACCCCGAAAGGGTATCCATGCCTGATATTGACATTGACTTTTGCTTTGAGCGGCGGGGCGAAGTTATTGACTATGTGGTGCAAAAATACGGCGCCGACAAGGTGGCCCAGATTATCACTTTCGGGACCATGGCCGCCCGGGCGGCCATCCGGGACGTAGGGCGGGCGCTGAATATGCCTTACGGCGAAGTGGACAGGGTGGCTAAAATGGTGCCGGCGGAACTGCAAATCACCATTGAAAAAGCCCTTAACGACGCGTCGGACTTGAAAGAACTGTATGACCAGAAGCCGGAGGTCAAGAAACTGATCGACACGGCGGACGCTCTGGAGGGGATGCCCAGGCACGCTTCCACCCATGCCGCTGCGGTGGTGATCACGAAGGACCCGCTGACCGATTATCTCCCCTTGTACAAAGCGTCCGACGGCCCGGTGACTACCCAGTTTGCCAAGGATACGGTCGAAGAGCTGGGCTTGTTAAAGATGGACCTCCTGGGTTTGAGAACCTTGACCGTGATTAGCGACGCTTTGCGTTTAATTGCCGGCAGCACCGGTGAAGAAATCGATATTGAAACCATTCCTATTGACGACCGGGCCACCTATGAAATGCTGTCCAGGGGTGATACTACCGGTGTGTTCCAGCTGGAAAGCAGCGGCATGAGGAGCATCCTACGGGACCTAAAGCCTGAGGTATTTGAAGACATTGTTGCCCTCGTGGCGCTGTACCGGCCCGGACCTCTGGGCAGCGGCATGGTTGTGGATTTTATCAAAAACAAGCACGGCGTCAACAAGACGACCTACCTTCACCCGAAACTGGAACCGATCTTAAAGGACACCTACGGTGTTATTCTCTACCAGGAACAGGTCATGCGCATCGCCAGCGATCTCGCCGGTTTTACCCTGGGTGAGGCGGACCTGCTGCGCAGGGCCATGGGCAAAAAAAAGCCTGAAATCATTGCGGGACTGCGTACCCAGTTCGTAGAGGGTGCGCTCAATAATGGTGTCGACAAGGACATCGCCGGACAAATTTTTGATTTGATGGAATACTTTGCGGGCTACGGTTTTAACAAGTCACATTCAGCGGCCTATGCCCTTATTTCTTACCAGACCGCCTACCTAAGGGCCAAATATCCCCTGCCGTATATGGCTGCACTCTTGACTTCTGTAAGAGATAACGCGGACAAGGTAGCGGTTTATATCGAAGCCTGCAGGCGGCAGGGAATCGAAGTCCTGCCGCCTGATGTCAATGAAAGCCGGGAGAGCTTTACGGTGGCTGGGGACAAGATTCGATTCGGCCTGGCGGCAGTTAAAAACGTAGGTCTGGGAGCGGTGGAATCCATTATCCGGGCCAGGGAAACGGGCGGGCCCTTTAGCGGCTACGTTGATTTCTGCAGACGCCTGGACACAAAGGTCGTCAACCGGCGGGTTTTGGAGAGCCTGATCAAGTGTGGCGCCTTTGACTCCCTGGGCCACCTTCGGGCCCAGTTGATGGCGGTTGTCGATCAGGGCCTGAGTTTAGCCCAGCACTCCCAACGCGAGCGGGAAAACGGGCAGATCTCCCTGCTGGACCTGATAGGCGAGAGCGCTCGGGAGGTTGTCAGCATCAGCATGCCGGAATTGGCTGAATTCCCCTGGGAGGATCTGCTGGCCATGGAAAAGGAAATCCTGGGTCTTTATATCAGCGGGCATCCCCTTGATCAATACCGGGGCGCCCTGGACAGGCTCACCACCAACAGCGCGGCTGAAATCCTCGAACTGGTGGAGGACAGTGCGGTAGTGCTGGGGGGAATGATCACCGGGGTTAAGAAAATCAACACGAAAAAAGGGGACAGGATGGCTTTTTTGACCCTGGAAGACCTCACCGGCACGGTGGAGGTGATCGTGTTCCCCCGCATTTATATTCAGAGCCGCCTGGTTATCCGGGAGGACGAAGTGGTTCTGGTAAAAGGCCGGTGCAGCGGGAGCGGTGAAGAAGTCAAGATCATCGGGGAAGAGATTTCAACGCTTGGCTGTCACCTTGGGGGAGAGGTTCACTTAAAGATCGACAGCCTTCGTTCCCCCCTGTTGGACCACGTCCAGGTTGTTCTGGGGAGCTTTAGCGGGGAGTCCCCGGTGTATCTGCATTTCAAAAAAGAAAAAAGAGTAATCAAGACGGGGGAGGAATTCTGGGTGGACCTGTCCGGACCGGTCCTGGGCAGACTGGAGGAGCTTTTGGGGAAGTCTGGGATTAAAATTAAAAGAGTCATGGAGATGCAAGGGGATGAGGACCCGGGATCACACTGTAGTCCTGTTGCAGCAAAGGCTTCCAGTTCTCCTGCCAGAGTTGAAACCAGGGAGCGGGGCGTAAAGAAAACGAAAAATTTTTTCAGCATTCTTGAGCTGTAATTGTTAAGCTTTAGTCTTATTATTCTCACTTCCATTCCAGGCGCCGCATATATATTTGAAGAAAACGGTTTTTAACAGGAGGACTTCAATGATTAAAGAGATGGCGGCCCTGCTGCAGGAAAGGGGTGTATACCTGCATGAGATCGCGCAAATCGTTTACGACCTGCAAAAGGGTTATGTTCCGGATCTGACCCTGGAGTACTGCGTGGAAGTTGTAACAGGCGTTTTAAGCAAGCGGGAAGTCCAGTTTGCCCTGCTGACCGGGGCGGCGCTGGACGTCTTGGCGGAAGAAAAAAAACTTCCATCACCGCTTCAAGAGATAATTCAGAAGGATCATCTGCTGTACGGCATCGATGAAGTTTTGGGTTTGGGGATAGCGAATATCTACGGAACTATCGGGACGACGAGCTTTGGCTACCTGGATAAGGAGAAGATTGGTGTCATCGGGAAACTTAATTTTAACAAAATCAATAAGGTCAACACCTTTATGGACGACCTGGTGGCGGGCATAGCCTCGGCGGCGGCGGCAAAAATTGCCCATAACGCCGGCTGTCTCTGCTGCGAAAATGCTGACAAGGGCTTGTAAAAAACTGGAAGGGGTGGCGCTTGTAAAAGTATCTACCCTGTGTTATTATGGATTTGTTAAAAAAGGGAATATTTAAGAGGTGATCTTTGTTGCAAGCTGCGAGTGAGACTGCTAGCGAATACGTTGTTATTAAAGCGCTGGAGAACGGTGTGACCATTATCGGGCTGACCCGGGGCAAGGACACTAAGTTTCACCATTCGGAAAAACTGGATAAAGGGGAGGTTATGATCGCTCAGTTTACGGAGCATACCTCGGCCATCAAAATCCGGGGACGGGTGGAAGTGCTGACCAGGCACGGCGGGCTCCGGACCGATGAGTGATTGTAGTATCCAGGGCGAAAGCTCTGGATATACTTATTTTTAGTACAAAAGAGGAATCCGCCAAGATGGGTAGAAAAAACTAATGGGTAACGGTAAAATGATAGAGGAGGCTTATATGTGTGGACGGTGGTATATATCGCACCCAATCAAAAGGAAGCTGATAAGCTGGAAAAACTGCTTGCCACTGAGGGGTTTCTGGTAAAATTAAGGGCGATCGGGCTACCACAGGCCAACAATCCCTGTTCGATCGAAATTCTGATACCGGAGTCTGAAGTAGATGAGGCTCTGGAGATTATCAATACTATTTGAGAAATCACACTTGTCACAAGTAAGGATTTTAAGGGGTGCTTTTTTTGGTTCTAGAATATTTCCGCAAGCAAAAATATATAACCTTACAGCCTGAATCTGAGAACAAGGATGTTCCGGAGGGCATTTGGGTGAAGTGCACACGCTGCAGTGAAATCTTATATAATAAAGAACTGGACAAAAACGGAAAAGTATGTCTCAAGTGCGGCTACCATTTCAGGGTTTCCGCCTATGAGCGGATGGATATGACCCTGGACGAGGGCAGCTTCAGGGAAATGGATGCCGGCATGCTCCCGGTTAACCCGTTTAAGCTGGCCGATTATGAAAGCAAGCTGGCCGCCGCTGTTAAGGGTACCGGGCTCAAGGAAGCAGTAGTTGCTGGAGAGGGGTCTATCGAAGGCTATCCCGTGATTGTGGTGGTCATGGATGCCCGCTTCATGATGGGGAGTATGGGCACCGTTGCTGGTGAAAAGATCACTAGAGCCGTCGAGGCTGCCGCCGCCGGCCGCAAGCCCCTGATAATTTTCACAGCGTCCGGGGGCGCACGAATGCAGGAGGGGATCCTTTCTTTGATGCAGATGGCCAAGACCGTCGCAGCCCTGGCCAGGCTGGAAGAGGCAGGACAGCTCTACATCACGGTCCTGACCGATCCGACCACAGGCGGTGTCAGCGCCAGCTTCGCAGCCCTGGGTGATATTATTATAGCCGAGCCGGGGGCTTTAATTGGTTTTGCCGGGCAGCGTGTTATCGAGCAGACCATTCGACAGAAATTACCGGAAGGCTTCCAGCGGGCAGAGTTCATGAAACAGCACGGCTTTGTGGACATGATTGTTCCTAGGCCGCAGCTGAGAGCTACCCTGGCCGGACTTCTGGACTTACATTTGCGGGGGGAGAATTAATTTAAATGGCGGCGAGTTTAGAATTTGAAAAGCCGATCGAGGAACTAGAAATAAAAATTAGTGAACTGCGGAAGTTTTCCAAGGAAAAAGGCATTGATCTGACAAATGAGATCGCCATCCTGGAGAATCGGGCCGGGGAGGTCAGAGAGTCCATCTACGGAAATCTCAGTTCCTGGCAAAAAGTTCTCATTGCCAGGCATTCCGAACGGCCTAATGCCTATGATTACATAGGATACCTTTTTACGGGGTTTTTCGAGCTGTTTGGGGATCGATTATACGGGGACGACCCTGCGATTGTGGGCGGGATCGCCCGCTTCCGTGGCCGTGCGGTGACCATCCTGGGTCACTTAAAGGGGAAAGACACCAAAGAAAACCTGGCCCGGAATTTTGGAATGGCCCATCCCGAGGGATACCGCAAGGCCATACGCCTGATGAAGCAGGCTGAAAAGTTTAAGCGCCCTGTGATTTGTTTTATTGATACACCAGGCGCTTACTGTGGGATGGGTGCGGAGGAGCGGGGGCAGTCCGAAGCCATCGCCCGGAGCATTTTAACCATGGCTACCCTCAAAGTACCCATTATTACCGTGGTGATTGGAGAGGGTGGCAGCGGCGGCGCCCTTGCCTTTGGAGTGGGAGACCGGATTCTGATGCTGGAGCACGCGGTTTACTCTGTTATTTCACCGGAGGGATACGCCAGTATCCTGTGGAAAGATTCCGGCCGGAACCAGGAGGCTGCGGAAACCATCAAGATTACCGCCCAGGATATCCTGAGCCTGGGTGTGGCTGACATGATCGTGCCCGAACCCGTGGGGGGCGCGCATCGTGACCCCGCAGCCGCAGCGGAGCAGCTGGGTAAAGCAATGGCTGAGAATATGGATGAATTACTGTCAATTGCGCCGGAGATACTGATAGAAGGTAGGTACAATAAGTTTCGGGCTATCGGCCGGGCAAGTTTGCTCTGATCTAATTTCATAAATTCAGGTCATTAAAGGAAAGGCCTGTAGGGGGGTAAAATGAATGCAGAGGATTGCCTTGTTAACCAGCGGTGGGGATTCGCCGGGAATGAATGCCTGTATCAGGGCTGTGGTACGCAAGGCCATCTACCACGGGATGGAAGTCATCGGGATCAAACGCGGGTTCAACGGTTTTATAGAGGCAGACATGGTACCGATGAATCTCAGTTCGGTGGCGGACATCATTCAACGGGGTGGCACAGTATTGCGCACCGCCCGTTCGGATCAGTTTCTAGCCTCCGAGGGCCGGGCACGGGCCTATGAAAATGTAAAGCGATTTGGGGTGCAGGGACTCGTAGTCATAGGGGGCGACGGGTCCTTTCGCGGCGCGCGCGCATTTAACCTGGAATACGACCTGCCGGTGGTTGGGGTGCCAAGTACAATCGATAATGATATCCCGGGAACCGACCAGTCAATCGGGTTTGATACCGCTGTAAATACCGTGGTTGAAGCCATCAATAAGATCAGGGATACGGCCACTTCCCACGAGCGCACTTTTATTATTGAAGTCATGGGAAGGAACTGCGGGTTTATTGCGCTGGCCGCCGGGCTGGCCGGGGGCGCCGAGTCCATCCTGATTCCAGAGCAAGCCTTCAACTTTGAAGATATCTGCGACCGGCTGATGCGGGGTTACCGGCGTGGCAAGCTACACAGCATCATCGTGGCGGCCGAGGGGGCGGCAAACGCACTGGAAATGGGGCGTAGAATCAAGGAGCGCACCGGCTTCGACACAAAGGTTACGATTTTGGGTCATATCCAGCGGGGGGGCCCACCCTCTGCTGCCGACAGGATTCTGGCCAGCCGCTTGGGCGCGAGGGCGGTAGAACTGCTGATGGCCGGTGAGAAGATGAAGATGGTGGGGATAAAAGAAGGACAGATTGTAGCCCTGGATATCGAAGATGTTTTGGCGGAAACGAAGTCCGTTGACCAGGACATGTACAATCTAGCCGGCATCCTGTCAATTTAAAGGGGGATTATACTTTGCGCAGAACCAAGATCGTCTGTACCATTGGCCCCGCCAGCGACGATGTAGAAATTATCAAGGAGCTTCTTCTGTCCGGGATGAATGTGGCCCGTCTTAATTTTTCCCACGGAACCCATGAAGAGCATGCCCGGCGTATTGTCATCATCCGTCAGGCAGCGGAAGAAACTAAAAAAAATGTGGCCTTGATGCTGGACACCAAGGGACCGGAAATCCGCCTGGGGTTTTTCAAAGAGGAACCGGTCTGTCTCAAGGAAGGCGACCGGGTGACCCTAACTACTGAAGATATCAAGGGGGACAGCAAGCTCATCCCCGTAACCTATAACGGCCTGCCCCGTGATGTCCGGGAGGGGGACAAGATCTTGGTGGCCGACGGCTTAATTGAGCTTAAGGTGCTCTCCACTACGGATAGCAAAGTCCTCTGCCTGGTTGTGGTTGGCGGTGAAATGACCAGCCAGAAGGGTGTCAATGTACCCGGGGTCTTGCTGAACCTGCCTGCTTTAACAAAAAGGGATATTCAAGACATCAAGTTTGGGATTGAACACAATTTTGATTTTCTCGCTGCTTCCTTTGTCAGAAAGGCAGCTGATGTTCTGGATATTCGCAAGGTTCTGGAAGAGGGCGGCGCCGAGATTGATCTTATTTCCAAAATCGAAAACAGGGAAGCGGTTCAAAACCTGGATGAAATCATTAAGGTTTCAAACGGAGTCATGGTTGCCAGGGGGGACCTCGGTGTGGAGATACCTGTCGAAGAGGTCCCATTGTTACAAAAAACCATCATTAAGCTATGCAACCGCGTCGGCAAGCCCGTGGTGACGGCCACCCAGATGCTGGAGTCGATGATCAACAATCCTCGACCCACCCGGGCAGAGGCGAGCGACGTGGCTAACGCCATCTTTGACGGGACAGACGCGGTGATGCTTTCTGGTGAAACTGCGGCGGGTAAATACCCGCTGGAGGCGGTCAAGACCATGGCCCGGATCGCTGAGAGGGCGGAGGCCGCGCTGCACTACGAGGAAATGCTGGGGAAAAAGAGGAATGTTTTACCCCAGCGGACCGTAACAGATGCCATTAGCTACGCCAGCTGCGCCACCGCCCAGGACCTTGGAGCTGCAGCCATTATAACTTCAACAGAATCGGGTCATACTGCCAAGATGGTTTCCAAATACCGGCCGCAGGCGTTGGTTGTGGCGGTTACACCGCATGCCGGCGTGATGCGGAAGTTAGCCCTGACTTGGGGTGTCCAGCCGCTCCTGGCCGCTTCGAGAAAGAGCACGGACGAAATGATGTCGTCTGCCGTCGAGGTTTCTTTAGAAGCCGGTCTGATTAAAGACGGTGACCTTATTGTTTTTACCGCCGGCGTGCCTGTCGGCATGCGGGGCACAACAAACCTGGTCCGCGTTTTAACGGTAAGTGATCTTCTTGCTCGGGGGGCCGGTATCGGCAACAAAGCGGTGACGGGCTCCGTGCGGTTGGCCCGCAGCGCCCGGGAGGCCCTTAAAAAAGTGGAATCAGGGGACGTCCTCGTAGCTACAGCAACCGACATTGACTATATCCCCGCAATCCAAAAGGCGGGTGCTGTTGTGACGGAGATGGGCGGCCTGACCTCCCATGCTGCTATTGTCTGCCTGGAGTTCGGTATACCGGTTGTTGTAGGAGTGGAAGGGGCGTTGGCTATACTGCCGGACGGCGAAACCGTCACTGTTGACGGGTCTAGAGGACTCATTTACAAGGGTGCGGCCAGGGTTTTGTAGCATTGATGAAAGTTCCCTTCCCCGGGCATCCTAATTGTAGACGTCCAGAGGGGGGATTTTTCTGCTCGATTTGATTGTCAATTACCTTACTGCCCTTGGCCTTGGCGGGCTGTTGGTGGGCTTGTTTATCGAAGCGATGGGCTTACCGTTTCCCGGAGGCATTATGGTTGTCTTGGCGGGGTTTTTAGTCAATCAGGGAAGACTGGACTTTTTAAGTGCCTTGACCGCCACCCTGTCCGGTTACACAGCGGGGTCTTTTACGGCTTATCTCATAGGTCGGAACCTGGGCCAGCCCTTCTTTGTATGGTGCGGCAAATACCTGCGGATTACGCCTGAGCGATTTGAACAAACACAGACCTGGCTGGACCGTTCGGCGCCGGCTTTTATTATTTTTGGGCGATTTCTGCCAGGCGTGAGTAATTTGACCCCATACATGGCCGGTATCAGCCGGATTGGGGCGGGGTATTTTCTTTTCTACAACACGCTCTTCACCCTGGGGTGGGGCTTGCTTTACTTGCTGCTGGGAATGTTTTTCGGCCATAATTACCAGCTTATTTCAGGATATCTTAACTCCGGCCTACCCCTGGTGGGGTTCGGGCTGCTGGGCGCATACCTGATTTATGTGTACTATAAAAAGTCTAAAAAACGCATTAAGAATATCTGAGTGAGTGCCTGTTGACTATAACATTTTTAGCGGTTCCTGGAGGGGAAACAGAGCCCCGGCGAGAATACTGAAAATTAAATAATCATGATTATGGTAAACGGGGTATGAAAGATGATTAAAGTAGTAAAAGGTGATCTCACCGAACTTTCCACCGATGCCATCGTCAACGCTGCCAATAATCACCTCTGGATGGGGGCCGGTGTGGCAGGTGTGATCAAGCGCAAGGGGGGTGCCGCCATCGAGGAGGAGGCCGTGGCCAGGGGTCCGATCCCCGTGGGTGAGGCGGTCGTTACGGGAGCGGGCGCGCTCAAGGCACGGCATGTGATTCATGCTGCGGTCATGGGCCAGGACCTGGCCACCGACGCGGCAATAGTTCGACTTGCCACCCGGAACGCCCTGCTGAGGGCCGGAGAGTTCGGTTTTAAAAGCGTCGCTTTCCCGGCTCTTGGCACGGGTGCAGGCGGATTGGGCCTGGATCTAGCTGCCAGGGTAATGGTTAGTGAGGCGCGCAGTCACATGGCCCGTGGCGCTGGCTTAGAGGAAATCGTTTTTGCCCTTATGGACGAGGAAGGGTATCGCTCATTTTCCAGGATTGCCGGGCGGGACCGGGTTGTCTGTCTGGGCGACAGCATCACCTACGGGTATCCTTACGGGCCGGAAGCGTCCTGGGTAGATAGCTGTGCCGGTGCGTCTGCGCTGAATATGGTGAACAAGGGGATCAACGGAGACACCACCTGGGATATGTTAACCCGCTTCCAAGACGATGTGGTGGAGCTGGACCCGGCTTATGCGATTATTCTGGGCGGTTCCAATGACATTTGGATGGGAATTACCCTGCGGGGCATTCAGGAGAATGTGCAGTATATGGTAAGGGAAGCCCTGAATAACGGAATTTGCCCGGTCTTGGGCGCACCCCCTCCGGGCAATTTTTCTCAGGTGGGCGGTTTTCCCCCCAGCCCGCTGGTAAGGTTAATCGCTGCTGAACTGGTAGCCTTGAGGCGTTGGCTCCAAGAATTTGCATGTGCCCAAATGCTACCGCTGCTGGATTTTTACCAACCACTATTGGACCAGGAAACTGGAAAGGCAAACCCATATTATTATGGGGATGAAGCCCATCCAAACCGGAGCGGCTACCTGGTTCTTGCCAGGGCAGCTGAACAAGTCGTGCTCCACATTAAAAAGGGCCTGGGTTAAAAACCAGAACGCGCTTTTCTATAAAAAAGTGTGTGTAACCATTTTTGGAACCTTTTTAGCACGCCGGGCTTTTCGGGTTTTAGAATTTCTTGCCGGATGTGCTGCCCTGCACTGGTAGGTTGGACTTCGCTCCGTACTTTGACCAGGACCGGGACCAGCTTACCTTGATCATCCCTGATATATTTCCCTTTAATTTTTACTTGCCCGTACACAGAAGGAGATAGAAAGTTTGCTGCGTTTTCTTCCGTGAGTTTTTCCACTTCATCGAGAATACCCCATCGTTTATCTACCATATTTTTACACCCCCGTTATCATTATAAATCCCCAGTGTCTAAATGAAAAGAGAGTATCTAAAAAAAGCAAAATATTTGAAAAAAGGATAGGATTTGTGTTTCAATTTAGCGAAGTTATACTAGGCTTTCATTTGTTTTCGTTTTTATGGAAACCACTGGTTCAATTTATTGGGGATTTCATAAATCTTAAAAAAAGCATTCATAGGAATAGGGTGGGGTTATCAAGGGGATGATTAGATCCAAGTATAACAAGCCGGTCTTATAAGCCGGCTTGTTATATAAATTGATCTTCAGATTTGAATATAAAAGGCCTTTTCCTTTTCGTTAAATACAACACTATATTTGCCTTTTTGCTCGATCTTGAAATGTTTAAAGAAACCTCTAGCCCCAATCTTATTCCGATTAAGGATTAGCCCGTTATCTTTGTTTGAAGCTTTAATCAGGATGGTTCTCGTTTCTGGGTCATAGGCCAGTTCTACAAATTTTGTATTAAACTTGTCTAGTAACTTCTTATTAAGAGTTAGGTGGTTCTTTGAAATAGCTATAGTAGCTTCTTTCTCAAGGCGTGGTTTATAAACTTCAAAAGCCATTTACCTGTCATCCCCTTATGATTTTTAAAAGAATTATAAATGATAATTTTGATGTAGTCAAATGTTTATATTGAATCTGACTAATATTTATCATTTTAGGTTACCTTTGTTGGGTTTAATTAATGTATAAATAAACCCTTCTTATAATAATTATAATGGGAATCAGATTAAAATTTCCAAATCTTTAAACCTCTTCATACATAATAGATACCAGTTGTCCTAAATCATAATAGCCTGTCCCTTATCTTCATGATCAAAACTTATTGGAGGAATTGTTGAAGTTTTATGTTAAATTATTTGTAGGAGATTTGAGGGGGAAGGATTTTATGTTAAACATGCTTGGAAAAATATTAGGAAAAAAGAGCAATACGGAGTCTGAAGAAGTGAAATGCCTGTGCGGCGAAGTGGCTACCCGCGTCCCGGACGAAATCAGGGATATATATTTATGTAAGAAATGTAACAAGCTCCTTTGTTATTCAGAAATTACGCCGAGTATCTTTAAGGTTCGCCCGTTAAGCCTGGCCTGGCTGAAAAGAAAATATTAATTTTTTAATGCGTCTTACATAAGGGGATATGGTAGTTGACCATATCCCCTTGGTAAAACTAAAGATTCTGGTTCATCTTATACTGGGGCTCCTGCTTTTCAACATAATTAACACGGCCCTTTAGTGCTTGAACGATATCTTCCAATTGCCGGTTTAAGTCGTTAAACATTTTTTTGGCCGTTTGGTCCTGGCTGTCCAGGGCAAAGGTCTGTAAATCCGATGCTGCTCCTTCAAGGTTGGCGAGGGTATGGTGCATTTTAGTTCCAATTGTCACGTGCTACAACACCTCCTATAGTATTCGGAATCATTATTATCATTTCCCTCCGAAATTTTTTTAAGCTAGTAATATTGCACATGATCTTCCATTTTCATGAAGAAGTGAGATCAAATTGAATCATTAAATTTTAAAAATAAATGCTCGCGCCGTGGAACCAAAGATAAAGGCCACGGTCTTTTAGTTTAATTGAATGGTTTCTTCTTTTAAGCTTTACATAGGATATCTTTTATCTTCCTGCTGGCGACGGTCAGTAAAAATGTTAAGTTCAAAATAAAACTGCCAGGTCTGGTTAATAATATAATATGCTTTACAATAACCGTAAGGAGCAGGTTAGATGTTACTGGGAATAATACGTACAATCATTTTGTTTACCGTAGTGGTCATTGGTTTGAGGTTAATGGGCAAAAAGCAAATCGGCCAACTACAGCCCTACCAGCTCGTTATTGTGATTATGCTCTCTGCTCTGGCGGCGATCCCCATGGAAAACTCCGGGGTACCCCTCCTAAGTGGCCTCTTTCCAATTATCACCCTGCTTTTGGCGGAAGTTGTCTTATCCTATGTATCTCTGAAAAGTGAGCGAGCCAGGGGAATCATCTGCGGTACTCCCAGCGTCTTGGTTGAAAACGGCAAAATAGTTGAGCAGGAGTTGTCTCGTATTCGCTATAACATCAATGATTTACTGGAACAGCTGCGGGCCAAGGATATGCCCAATATCGCTGATGTCGAGTTTGCCATTCTGGAAACCAGCGGTCAGTTGAGTGTCATTCCGAAGTCTCAAAAAAGGCCCCTGGTCCCTGCCGACTTGAAGGTTGAGACAGCCTACGAAGGACTCCCGGTGACCCTGATAATCGACGGGCGTGTATTTCAACAGAATTTACAGAAAATGAACCTTAGCGTAGAATGGTTAAGGCTCGAACTAAAGAAATTTGGTGTGACTAACTTAAAAGAAGTGCTTTTTGCCAGTCTTGATACTGAAGGAAAACTGTTCTACCAGCTAAAAACAGGACCAAATAAAAAATGAACAGAGGTACTTGAAAAATGCGTTTATTGATAGGTCTTTCGTTCGTGTTTGTGGTCATCATTGCAACAGGTATTTGGGCAAATCACTCGTTAAAAACATCTACTGAGGAATTGCTTCAAAATATTGATAAGATCGAGCAGAAGCTTCAGAGCAATCAGTGGGATGAGGCCCATCTGGAATTCCTTGAACTGGAAAACATATGGGGGGGAAAATCAAAATGGTGGCCGGCCATCCTGGACCACCAGGAAATTGACAACATTGAATTTACTATGGCCAGAGCCGGGGCGTATATAGAACAAAAAAGCACCCCGCTGGCTTGGGGACACCTGTCAGAGCTAAGGTTGATGATGAAGCATATTCCAGAAAAAGAGGCTTTAAAGGTTATAAATATCTTTTAGCCAGGTTTTTATAACACAGCCTAACCCTCCCCTAAAAAGTAAAAGATTGCAGCGTTAAAAATGTATTCTTGGTCTAATCTCAAGTTTTAATAGCTATAAAGGCAGGTCCACTTAGACAGGGCCTGCCTTTATAGCAGAGTTTAGCAGAAAGGTATTCTAATCCCTTAAAAAATTCAGTACCATTCTTCTGTCCCCCGTAAATATTTTTTGAAATATTGTACGTCTTAACGGGAAAAATGGGCACAGAGTTATTGACATAGGTTCATAATGAGGTATAATAAATTATGGTATTATGTTCATAATAAACAAGAGTAAGAAATACTACGTTTTAAGCGGGAGGGGTGAGCAAGTTAGCCATTACCCGTTTACATAACATTGAAAGGGGGGGCGTTTGATGCCCAGAGGAGATGGAACCAACCCGGCGGGCCAGGGTCCGGGTGGCGGACGGGGCAGGGGTCAGTGCGGTGGCGGACGCGGTAGGGGTCAGTGCGGCGCCGGATGCGGTCAGGGTAGAGGTCAAGGAATGGGTAAAGGCCAGGGTATGGTTAAAGGCCAGGGATCAGGTCCAGACCAGGACAGAGGTCAAGGTATGGGTCAGGGTCAGGGCGGAGGTCCCGGGCGTTATCAGGGTTAACAACCTGATGACGGCAGATAATAAACATACCGAGGGGGACAATGTATTATGCCAGGTTTTAACGGAATGGGCTTTCGGGGCGCCGGACCGATGACCGGGCGGGGGCGCGGCTACTGTATAGTATGTTTGAATCGGGGCGCAGGAGCTGACCCGGGGTTTGCCCGGCGAGGCGAACGTGGAGCCAGAGTTGGTCGCTCTGGTTGCCGTGGTTGGTGGAACGGTGCTAATGCTACCGGATTTCCCCACTGGTCAATATGGATGCCTGGAGCGGATCCAGTAAGTGCGGTATTTGCCCCGCCGGCAAGCGCAGGATCCGAGTTTGGTGAACTCAAGGAGCAGGCTGGCAACCAGGAAAAGGCCCTCGATTGGGCCCAAAAACGGATTGTCGAACTGGAACTACGCAAGCTGTTTATGACGCTACAGGATGCCGAACTCGAGCGAGCCCAAAAATGGGTTGCCGAACTGGAACAGAAGGAATAACAATTTGGATCAATCCAGGGAGTTAACACAATGGATGCAAAACTGAATCGCTGTAGCTTCTAACTACACAACAAATGGGGGAATTCGGGAGTGGAAGAGAAACAAGACTGCCAGTGTGACGGAGATAAAGGGTGTAATTGCGAGAGCGAAAAAAATGGGTGCAATTGCGATGAGGAAAAAGCCGGTTGTAATTGCGAAGATGAAAAAAACGACGCTCACAGTGGTGACTCGAAAAAAGGTATTAAAAAACTGACCATTAACAATTTCAGCTCTGTGAAGAACGTAATTGCCATTATGAGCGGAAAAGGCGGCGTCGGAAAATCATCGGTGACGTCGTTATTGGCCAGTGGATTTAGAAAACGAGGTTTTGAAGTGGGAGTGCTGGATGCCGATCTTACCGGTCCCAGTGTGCCCAAGATGTTTGGAATTAAAGGTATGGCTAAAGGAAACGACTTCGGTATACTAGCTTCAGAAAGCTCCACCGGAATCAAGGTGATGTCCATTAATTTGCTGGTACCACGGGAAGATGATCCGGTCATCTGGCGCGGTCCCATCCTGGCCAATACGGTCAAGCAGTTTTGGACGGACGTTATCTGGGGTGACCTGGATTACCTGTTTGTCGATCTGCCTCCCGGTACAGGGGATGTTCCTCTCACGGTCATGCAGTCCATTCCCCTGGATGGACTGGTTATTGTGACCTCGCCGCAGGAGCTTGCCGTGATGATTGTCAATAAGGCCATTAAAATGGCTAAACAGCTGGATATACCGATTCTAGGTTTAATTGAGAATATGAGTAGCGCTGTCTGTCCAAAATGCGGTGAGGAATTCCAGTTGTTTGGCCCCGGCCACAGCAAGGAAATCTCGGATAGGTTTTGTATCCCGTTCCTTGGAAGTATGCCGGTTGACCCGTTTCTGGCAAAACTTTGCGACCATGGTAAAGTTGAAGAGTATTATCATAACCTTTTTATTAACTTTATTCCTGATAGGTTTGTCGGCTCTAGAAAGAATCAAGATAAAAGTGATAACGAAAGATAATCTGGAGCACCCTTGACTACCCAGGTGCTTTTTGGGGGTCATCAGAATTGCATAGCTATGATTAATAGAAAAGGGAGGGATAGCTGATCCCCAGGCCGCCAAAGTGCAAGAGAGTGGAGCAATTTCCAGAAGTGACCTATTTTAAGCCGTCGGGCATCCCGGTATCCGAACTCTCCGAAATTATATTAACCGTGGAGGAACTCGAGTCTATCCGACTCCGCGACCTGGAAGGAATGGAGCAAGAGGAGTGTGCCGAAAAAATGGCTGTATCCCGGCCCACTTTTCACAGGGTACTGGCCGCCGCCCGGCAAAAAGTGGCCTTCGCCCTGGTGAACGGGGCTGCGTTGAGAATAACAGGCGGCAACTTTAAGCTGGCCCATCACAGGTTAAGTTGCCGCAGGTGCGGCCAAGAATGGGAGGGCACCATCTGCCGTTGCACCGTTTGCCCTTCGTGCTCGGTCGACGACTGGCAAAGGATTGATTAAGCATTTAAAAAGCTATGAAGAGTATATCTTTAAAATTTTCAGCGTGATCATCTGTCACGCTGTTTTTAATGATTTATCAATAAAAATAATAGTGAATTAAGGTATCCCGTATTCTTAATTAAAAACTGATTTAGTTTTAATCATCCAGGAGAAGAGCAAAATCCCGA
>ENA-UOOH01000335-UOOH01000335.1-fermentation-metagenome-genome-assembly--contig:-NODE-335-length-56006-cov-9.406481_pt1 | contig 56006 bp, 49 predicted proteins | sample MGYA00245778_ERZ724025 | MGnify/ENA primary metagenome ERZ724025 (study PRJEB28704, sample SAMN03018313) | fermentation metagenome | biome: anthropogenic terrestrial biome; feature: soil; material... | reverse complement strand
TTTTCAAGTATCTATCCTATCAAGGGAAAACACCCTGTTTCAGCAGGGGAATCAATTCTTTTATTTGTATATTAATGTTTATAATAACACTTTGTATTTGGCGGAGCAGATGCCCTTTCATTTGCATGGTTTTATTTTTTCGATGGTTTACACCTTGGAATCCAGGAACCATTAAATTTATAGCCTATTTTCTGAGTTTCTATATAAAGTTTTCTGATATTCAATACTAATACAGTCCTCACTTGTATTAGTGAAAGGGGGGGGTACGAGAGTAACAATTCATTAAGAACCTTTGTCATCAGTTAATCCCTGGATGGGGCGTAATCCAAAGACGTATTATACGTGATTGGAGGGAGGAAGTTTAATGGCGTACGAAAACGTACTGCTGGAAAAGGAAGATAGGGTCGCCATATTAAGCATTAACAGACCCAAAGCTCTTAATGCTCTTAATAATGATACTTTGTTGGAAATTAGGAGCGTAATAACAGAAATTAAGGAAGACTCTAGCATTGATATATTAATCATTACTGGTGCCGGTGACAAGTCATTTGTAGCAGGAGCTGATATCAGTTTTATGCAAAACCTGACAGCTATGGAGGGGCGCGCTTTTGCTGCACTGGGACAAGAAGTATTTCGTATGATCGAAGCCCTCGAAAAGCCTGTCATTGCTGCTATTAATGGCTTTGCCCTTGGCGGCGGCTGTGAACTGGCTATGTGCTGTGACTTTCGAATTGCATCAACCAAAGCCAAATTTGGACAACCAGAAGTGGGCCTGGGTATCACTCCTGGATTCGGCGGTACACAGCGTTTACCTCGTTTAGTAGGTACCGGCATGGCTAAACAAATGCTTTATACAGCAGACGTTATAGATGCTACCGAAGCACTACGTATAGGATTAGTAAATAGTGTGGTGGAACCAGCAGAATTGATGGAATTTGTTAAGAAGATAGCCAAACGCATATTGAATAAGGCTCAAATTGCAGTTCGTTTGAGTAAAGCGGCTGCTAACGAAGGAATGCAGACGGACATCGATCGCGGTATGACGATAGAAGCTGATGTGTTTGGCCTTTGTTTTGCTACATCCGATCAAAAAGAAGGCATGTCTGCTTTTGTAGAAAAGAGAAAACCAGAATTTTTAGGGAAATAATAATTGCGTCCTAAAATTTGCTCCAATATTGTGGAGTATATATATAAGAAAGAAGAGGTGGATATTTAAGTGAGAGAAGTAGTAATCGTAAGCGCATGTCGTACACCAGTTGGAACGTTTAACGGAACCCTGAAAGATATGCCCGTTGTAGATATCGGCAAAGTAGCCATGGAAGGTGCTATTGCAAGAGCTGGAATTAAGCCTGAACAAGTTGACGAAGTTATTTTTGGCTGCGTAATCCAAGCAGCTCAAGGACAAAACGTAGCCCGCCAGTCCATGATTAAGGCTGGAATGCCGGTAGAGACTACCGCTTTTACTATTAATAAAGTTTGTGGTTCTGGTTTAAGAGCTGTCAGCCTGGCAGCCCAAGTCATTAAAGCAGGAGACGCAGATATCGTTCTGGCCGGTGGCATGGAAAACATGAGCAATGCTCCCTTTGCATTAGAAAAAGCTCGTTATGGATATAGAATGAACAATGGCGTCCTGGTTGACTGCATGATCAGAGATGGTCTATGGGAAGCATTCAACAACTACCATATGGGTATAACCGCAGAGAACATTAATGAACAGTATGGACAAACCAGGGAAGCACAGGATGAATTTGGGTATCGGAGCCAGGTATTAGCAGCCCAAGCTATTGCCTCTGGACGTTTCAAAGATGAAATAGTTCCAATAGTCATTAAGGGCAAAAAAGGCGATGTAGTATTTGATACCGATGAACATCCCCGTGCCACCACACCTGAAAAAATGGCCGCATTAAAACCAGCATTCAAAAAGGACGGCAGTGTAACTGCAGCTAATGCATCCGGTATTAATGATAGTGCCGCTGCTATATTAGTAATGTCCAAAGAAAAAGCCGATGAACTAGGCCTCAAGCCTATGGCCAGAATAGTCAGCTATGCATCCGGAGGAGTAGATCCTAAGGTCATGGGCCTTGGACCGGTGCCAGCCAGCCAGAAAGCTTTGGCTAAAGCTGGTTTGACGGTAGATGATTTAGATTTAATAGAAGCCAATGAAGCTTTTGCTGCGCAGTCTCTAGCAGTAGCTAAGGACATGGGCTGGGCTGACAAAATGGATAAAGTAAATGTAAACGGTGGAGCCATAGCTATAGGCCATCCCGTAGGCGCATCTGGAGCTAGAATCTTGGTAACCCTGCTGTTTGAAATGAAGAAACGCGGTTCCAAGTATGGTCTGGCAACGCTGTGTATCGGGGGTGGTATGGGTACTTCCTTGATCGTAGAAAACCTGGCTTAAATTAGAGTGAGGAAAATAAATGTATAAATATGAGGGGGAATAGGTTTGCCACACAATAATTATCTATTAAATATGCGTGACATTAAGTTTGTCATAAAAGAGTGGCTGGACATGGACAAACTCCTGTCCTTGGATGCTTACAAAGAATACTACGGAATCGACGACATTGATAACTTCCTCGATGTTAACTTCAAAGTCTGCCGCGACGTGATCTGCCCGGCCAATAAAGATGCCGATGAAATCGGGTGCACGTTTGTGGGTGGTGATGAACATGCGGTTGAAACCCCCGCCGTTTACAAGGATGTTTATAAAACCGTTTGTGAAGCCGAGTTGGGCCCCCAATTTGGTTTCCGCGGTGATGGCAAGATACCTCTGGCCTGGTACGCTCCGATTTTGGAGATGCAGTCCGCTGCATCCGCATCTATAGTGATGTTTTGGTGTCTGACCCAGGGTGCTACCACTGTGCTCCAGGAATACGGCACCCAAAAACAACAGGACATGTTCCTGCCCAAGATGTACACTGGTGAATGGGGCGGTACCATGGGTCTGACCGAACCGGGTGCAGGATCCGAGGTTGGCGCATGTGCCAGCAAGGCATTCCCCACCGATACCCCCGGCCTGTGGAAGCTCAAAGGCCAGAAATGCTTTATCACCTCCGGCGACCATGACCTGGCGGAAAACATTGTCCACCTGATGTTGGCCAAGACCCCGGACGCCAAAGAAGGTACTGCCGGCATATCGCTGTTCATCGTGCCCAAGTTCTGGGTCAATGATGATGGCTCCATGGGTGCATGGAATGACGTAACTTCGGTTAATATCGAGCATAAAATGGGTATCCATGGTTCATCCACTCTTACCCTGTCCATGGGTGAAAACAACAACTGTCTCGGTTGGATGGTTGGCGAAAAAGACCCGGTAGATGGCAGAGGCATAGGGATGAAGCAGATGTTCTCCTATATGAACGAAGAGCGTTTGAACACCGGTCTATTCACTCTGGGTTGCATAACTTCTGCCTACTACGCAGCTCTGGATTATACCAAGGTCCGCGTACAGAGCAAAAAATCCACCGATCCCAAGGGTCCCAGCGTCAGGATCATTGAACACGAAGACGTCCGCCGCATGCTGATGTACCAGAAATCCGGTATGGAAGCCATCCGGGCGTTGATTTACCAATCCTATCTCTACCGTGACCTGGCCGTAGATGCTGCCACACCGGAAGAGAGAGCATATTATGATGACATGTTCGCCATCAACAACCCGCTATGTAAGGCCTATTCATCCGACATGGCCAGGATTCTCACCGGGGAAGCGATCCAGTGCCACGGCGGCTACGGCTTCATGGAAGAGTATGCCCCGGCTTCCCTATACCGGGACTGTGTGATCCACGGCATTTGGGAAGGTACCAACTTCATTCAGTCACAAGACTATACGGGCCGTAAGTTCACTATGAAAGACGGTGCACCGTTCAAGAAGTGGGTTGCAGAAATCGACGACTTCGTTGCAAGTAAGAAGACTGACGAATTCGGAGCTGAATTTGCTATGATGGCAGATGCCATGGTTGCTTTCAAAGATATTGTCGATATGAATGCTGCCTGGACGGCCGGAGATAAGCAAATGAAACAGCTCTTTGCTACCCGGACCATGCATGCAGGCGCGAGAGTCTACTGCGGCAAGCTGTTGCTCTCCCAAGCTATCCTGTCTGCCCAGAAGCTTGCGGAACTGGGTGACGACCACTTCGATGCCAATTTCTACAAGGGCAAAATTGCCAGCGCCAAATTCTATATCATGAATCATGTTGCCGATATCTTCGGGTATGAGAAGGCCATGAAGGCTGGAGACAAGAGCGCGATTGATATTCCTGAAGAGGCATTCATGTAATCAATATGGATTTTGTCCCAGGGTCACGAGGCCATTAAGTAAAGCCAATACAAACAGCCGGGTTAAAAACCCGGCTGTTTGTATTGGCGGGATCACATTGATTTGGTTTCCAATTATAACCTGGATACATACAAAAGCGGAGCTCATTTGGGCTCCGCTTTTGTATTTATCTATAAAAAACATATCGTTGCTTGTTCAACTTTCATCATGAATTGATGGGGGCGCCTTTTACTCTACCTCTTCTGAGCGGCTACATTCCGGGTAATACCATACTTGGCTGCCTTTCTTACCACTGTGGACTGATTTATTTCCAATACCCGGGCTACCTCATAAGTGGAGTTATAACGGGAAAATGCATACTGGAGCAGTTTGCGTTCTGTTTCCTCTACAGCGTACCGCAGGGAAATGCTTTTAGTTTCCCCCGATTGATTAGCGTATGTCTTGTCCAACCAATGAGGTAAATCATCGATTGTAATAATGTTTTGAGCTGTAGTTACAATCAAACGCTCAATTAGATTTTCCAACTCCCTGACGTTGCCAGGCCAATCGTGTTTCATAAAACATTCTACAACCTCAGGAGTCACTTGTTTACTGGTGGCGCTGGTGAGGTATTTTTTGTTGAAGTAGTCCATAAAATAATTGGTCAATACGGGAATATCTTCACGGCGTTCGCGCAAAGGGGGAACATGAATGGGGACCACATTTAAACGGTAAAATAGATCCTGACGAAATTGCCGATTCATTATCATTTCATTTAGATTGCGGTTGGTGCCGGTAAGAATTCTGATGTCAACTTTTATAGGTCTTACTCCCCCAACCCTGGTTATTTCTTTATCCTGCAGTACTCGTAGAAGCTTAACCTGTAGACTCAGGGGCATATCACCGATTTCGTCCAAGAATAAAATGCCACCCTCGGCCAGTTCGAAAAGACCTATCTTACCTCTTCTACTTGCTCCAGAAAAGGCACCGGGTTCATAACCAAAGAATTCGGATTCTAAGAGATTCTCTGGAATAGCACCACAGTTAATTTTGATAAGTGGACCTTTATGGCGAATCCCGTTGGCATGGATTACATCTGCAATCAGTTCTTTGCCTACTCCAGATTCACCTTGAATCAAAACTGTTGAATCGACTTTGGCAACCCTGATAGCCATTTTGGTCAGTTCCTTCATGCGATTGGAGTGGACAATAAATTGTTTCGGGGTTATTGCTTTTAAGGCAGTTGCCTTTTCTTCAGCAGGCGTTAATTGATTGGTGGGTTTGAGCATATCCTGTGTTTTGTAAATTATCTGTAACTTTTTAGAATCGTTGGTTAATAATTCTTCAACTAGGATGGTTAATGGTAGTTGATGAGCAATAAGATATAATAAGTGTGTACGGGTAACAAAACCAAGAGGTTTACCTTCATCGTTAATCACCTGAGCACCATCGATATTTTGTTCGATAAATATACGGGCAACTTCAATAGCGGTCTGTTTTGATCTAATTAATATAGGATTAATTGCAATCAATTCGCTGATATCCATAAGCCTCACTCTCTGATACATAATTATCATACACAGCAAACTTAGCTCTTATAATAATGTTAGCATAAAATTATGAACATAGTAAGATAGGTTGCTTTTCTAGTTGATGAGAAATAAACTAATATTTATAACTAACATTAAGAATTAAATAGTAGGTGATCAGAAAATGAAAATAGAACTTGCCTATGGAGACAGATACCTTCCCCTGGAAGTGACAGAAAGCCAAGTAGCAGGCTTTATTAAACTTCAGCGGGCTGTTGCGTCATCATCTGGACAGGAGATTATAGAAAGTGCTCTACAAAATCCCCTCGGTTGTGCTGCTCTTGGGGAAATAATAAAAGAAAAATCTGCCCGCACGGCAGTGGTCGTAGTTAATGACCTAACCCGACCTACCCCTCACCGATTAATGCTTCCACCTTTATTGGAGCAAATAGAGCTGGCCGGAATCAGGCGAGATAACATAGTCCTGATTATAGCTACAGGAATCCACCGACATCATACTGAGGCTGATAATTATAGGGTTTTCGGTGCAGAAATTTGCCAAAGATATAAAATAGTAAGCCATAATTGTGATGACAATTTGCAGTTTATCGGCACACTGTCTAACGGCATGGACTTAATTATAAACAAAACCGCGGCTCAGGCAGATTTATTGGTAACGACTGGGGTTGTGGGACTGCACTATTTCGCCGGTTATTCGGGAGGAAGAAAGTCAATTCTACCAGGAATAGCAGCTAGAAAAGTCATAGAAGCTAACCATAAAATGATGAGTGATAAACGGGCCAGATTAGGCAATTATCAAGATAATCCTGTCAATGATCTGATGTTGGAAGCCTCGCGTATGGCTCAGGTTGACTTCATCCTCAATGTGGTCACTCACTCTCAAAATGATATAGTATTCTGTGCAGCAGGAGATGTAATAGAAGCGTGGTTGGAGGCTGTAAAATACTGTGAGAGTATTAATACGGTTCAGATAAAGCAACAGGCTGATATTGTAATTGCCGGTTGTGGTGGGTATCCTAAGGATATTAACATGTACCAGTCTCAGAAGGCCCTTGACTCAGCCGTCCTGGCAGTAAAACCAGGGGGCACGATCATTCTGGTGGCAGAATGCAGGGAAGGTTTAGGAGAGGAAACCTTTCAGGAGTGGGTAGAAAGTTCAACCTGTCCCCAGGATATAATTGATAGATTTAATAGAAAGTTCGAATTAGGGGGGCATAAGGCTTATGCTATTTGCCGTATTCTTGACCAGGCTGATATATTGCTGATTAGTGAACTACCTCCGGCCGATGTTAGAAATCTGTTTATGACTCCAGTGGCTAGCCTATCTGCTGCGCTGGAAATAGCTCGATTCAAACATGGAATGGATGCAAGTATAATAATTATGCCGGAAGCAACTAAAATAGCGGTAAAACTGCTGGGAAAAGAATAATTAGACATTATCAGCCATAAGGATTATTAACTTAACATTTGCAGTCGACACATTGGCTATGGCCAGGGCAATCATGACGCTTCTTGCCTTAAGTCGAGCGCGAAAGTTGCGTTACTAATAAGAGATTAAGGAGATCGATATGTATAGTGAACTATGCCAATTACTTTCTGATGAGAGCGTCCTGATCAATGAGCCGATGCAAAACCATACTACCTTTAAAATAGGGGGACCAGTCGATATTTTAGTCTCACCAAAATCTATTGCTGAGCTTAAAACAACGCTGAAGTATTGTCGGATCAATAATGTGCCGCTGTTTGTCTTCGGGTTGGGCAGTAATATATTGGTTGGGGATAAAGGTATTCGGGGTGTCGGCCTCAAAATTGGTAATAATCTCAACGAAATTCAGATATCTGGAGAGGAGATCTATGCTCAGGCGGGTGTTCGGCTTTCAGAACTGGCCTATACGGCTGCTGCGCACCGTCTAGCGGGACTCGAGTTTGCGGAAGGAATCCCAGGAAGTTTGGGAGGGGCAGTGGTTATGAACGCTGGTGCCTACGATGCACAAATGCAAGATGTAGTATTTGCAGTTGAGGCTATCAGCCCGGAGGGAGAAAGCCAGGTGTTCAGCTATACAGATATCGGCTATGATTATCGTAAAAGTGTCTTCCAACACAACGGTTATATTGTAGTAGCAGCCAGGATGCGATTAAAGAAAAGTGAACAGCACGAAATTGAAAGCAAGATGCGCCATTACGCCTCGAGCAGGCGGGAGAAACAGCCACTTGAGTATCCCAGCGCCGGGAGTATTTTTAAAAGACCATCTGGTTATTTTGTAGGGCCAATGGTGGAAAAATTAGGACTAAAGGGTTATGCTGTAGGCGGGGCGCAAGTATCTGTGAAACATGCCGGGTTTATAATAAATACTGGTAATGCCAGTGCTGCTGATGTTTTGAACCTTATAGGGATAATAACCAAAGCAGCCCGGGAAAAGTTCGGGGTAACATTACAGACTGAAATCAGAGTGGTAGGAGAAGAGTAATAATGCTGGTCAAAGTGGAGACGGAAAAGGTTCTCTTGTGCGCATTGAACGCCAAATATATTCACAGTTCATTGGCCTTGCGATCTCTGCAGGCATATAATCTTGCCCATACCAAATTTGATATCAGAATCAAAGAATTTACCATCAATCAAAAGACCATGGACATCATGGCCGACATTTATCTTACTCGACCAGATGTATTGGGCTTTTCTTGTTACATATGGAATATCAAGCCTATTTTGGAGCTGTGCGCTGATTATAAAAAAGTTGCTCCCCGGACCATCATAGTATTAGGTGGACCGGAGGTATCCTATGATGCCAAACAATTACTGTATGACAATCCCTTTATAGATTATGTAATAAGGGGGGAAGGAGAAGCTACTCTAAAAGAGCTGTTAGGAGGCATCAATGGAGAGTTGCCGCGGGAATCGATTAAAGGAATCAGTTATCGTGACCAGGGTCAAATCTTCAGCAATCCTGATCGGGAATTAATCCCTTGTCTGGATGATATCCCGTTTGCATATAGGGATGAAATGAATCAGTTAAGCGACAGGGTAGTTTATTATGAAAGCTCCCGAGGCTGCCCTTTCCGGTGCACTTACTGCCTATCTTCCAATTCCCCCGGGATGCGAAATCTATCTTTGGAAAGAGTCAAAAGTGATCTGGATATGATGCTGGACTATCAGGTCAGGGAAATAAAATTTGTTGATCGTACGTTCAATTGTGATGAGAAACGGGCTCGAGAGATTATGAACTTCATAATTTCACATCAGACTAAGACGAAAATCCACCTGGAGATCGATGCGAGTCTTTTTTCAGATTCTATGCTGGATTACCTTGCCAGTGTTCCACCCAATTTATTTAATTTTGAAATCGGAGTGCAGTCCACATTTAAACCTGCACTGGATGCTGTAAGGAGAAATTTTAATTGGGATAGATTGAGTCACAATATAAACAGACTACGGTCCTATCATAATATACACTTACACCTGGATCTTATTGCAGGGTTACCCGGGGAAAACTACGAAACCTTCAAACGCTCCTTTGACATGGTATATAATTTGAAGCCAGACATGCTGCAATTGGGTTTCCTGAAAATATTGAAAGGGACGCCACTACAAAAGGAATGTGATCGATATGGTTACGTTTACCAATCACATTCACCCTACCAGATTCTATCAAACCATGCTATTAATTACGAAGAAATCATGACCCTAACCTGTATTGAGGAAATTCTAGCCAAGTATTATAACTCCTCTGATATGATGACTGCTGTAGATTATGTTGGACAGGTGATTTACGCTGGCAACGCTATGAGTTTTTACGAGGACTTTTCTCGTTATTGGCTAGCACAACGATGGGTAGGAATTGGTCATAAAAAGGAGATTTTATATTCTTACCTGCAAATGTTTATTGATGAAAAGCACTCCAGTCATCGGGAAATAGTTAACGAACTGTTAAAATATGATTACCTTTGCCGCAATCATAGATATGGGCTGCCGAAAGGACTATACAGTCATAATCCCCCCAATATTAACGACCTCATCTATTCATACACTAAGGACAAATTATTTTTAAGCCAGCATTTAACTGCCTTCGAAGGCAAAACTGCCGGTGAGATTAAGAAGCTTGTTCATATAGAATATTTCAAAGTTGATCCCAGGACCTTTAAGAAAGTAGATAATGACTTGATGTTAATGTTTGTTTATAATCCTATCACCAAGATAGCGGATAAGATTATCGAGCTGGAGTAAGCTTTTGAATTGATTCATAAAATGAAGTCCTAGAATGTAGCTTAAATATCATTGCAATAAACGAAAACGCCTGCCCAGAACATTAGTTCTGTTACATAGTAGAGTTTTTTAAGCTACAATAATTTAGATATGCATTAATAATGAAATAGGGCACAGGCGATTTAATTTATGAAGTATGATTGTGATAGGAGTTAAAAACATGAACCACAGAGAATCGGTGGCACGTGAGGGATGGGTATTTATAGGATTTTTCGCACTTATAACCATATTATTGTATTTTGCTTGGGATTATTTAGGGGCTTTAATTGGCTTGGTCCCGACCCTATTTTGTGTTTTCTTTTTTCGCAACCCTAAACGAAAAACACCGGCACAGAAAACGAATGTAGTTTCGCCTGCGGACGGTCGCATTATGGATATCACAAATATGTCCGAAGACAGATACATCCATGCTAACACCATTCGGGTAAGGATATTTTTGAGCCTATTTAGCGTGCATATTAACCGTACCCCCATAGCAGGTCAGGTAGAGTGGGTGCAAAAAGTCTCCGGAATTTTCTTGCCGGCCTATAAAGATGAGGCCAGTCATAAGAATGTTCGCAACTATCTCGGCCTATCCACTGAATGGGGTAGAATCATGGTGGTGCAGATTACTGGACTCATAGCGCGGCGTTTAGTATGCTGGGTACAGCCGGGGGACATACTAGAAACCGGACAAAGGTTTGGACTTATTCGCTTTGGTTCCTGCACCGAAATCTATTTGCCGGAAGATATTAACATACTGGTTGAACCTGGACAGAAGGTGAAGGGAGGAGAGACACTAATTGCTAGATTTTATAGGTAAATGCAGCGCCAATACCGTAACCCTTTTTAATATCGTTTTTGGCTCATTATCGTTAATTAATACTTTACATGAAAACTACCAGACAGCAGCAATATTCATCTTGTTGGCGGTAGTGATGGACGGCATGGATGGTCGTATAGCTAGAAAATTTGGAATTATTTCTGATATTGGCAAACAGCTGGATTCTCTGTGTGATCTGGTATCATTTGGGGTGGCGCCTGCTATCCTGCTCTATGCCCAGATATTGTTTGAATTGCCTTTTATGATAGGCCTGGTGGCAACGTTATTATACATCATGTGTGGTGCTTTTAGGTTGGCTCGTTTTAATGTCTTGAATATAAAAGAATACTTCGTAGGCATACCAATTACATTGGCTGGAGCTGTCCTAGCATTTGTCTCCCTGCTGGCGTTGTCTATTCCAAGTTATCTAATCCTCATGACAGTCATATTATTCGCGTTCATGATGATTAGTAATGTTAAAGTACGTAAATGTTAATAAAATACGATAATCGATGGCACGATATATATTAAATATACATTGTGGCTAGGAGGATGAACCCTGTTTTGGATTATGATGTAGAAGCTTTGCGAGGGCGTATTCCGAGTATTATGGAACATGAAAGGGCTGCTAAATCAGCTGTTTTGCTGCCGCTGGTAGAGTATGGGGGAGAGACCTGTATTTTATTTGAAAAAAGGTCCGCGAATTTAAAACACCAACCGGGAGAAATATGTTTTCCTGGAGGCGGCATTGAAAAAGACGACCCGGGCAAAGCTGTGGCAGCCATACGAGAAACCTGTGAAGAATTGGGCCTATTACCGGAGGATATAGACTTGATAGGCTCACTCGATATATTGGTTACGCCTTTTTCCACCATAATTTATTCTTACGCAGGCTATATTAAGAACTGCCATAAAATTCAGCCTAATCCGGATGAGGTTGAAGAAGTCTTTTACGTTCCGTTAAGCTTCCTGTTAAAAAATAAACCTATATTTAAAAAAATGTCTTTAAAATTGGATTGTCCGGAGGACTATCCTTATGAGCTCATCCCCCATGGCAAAGATTACCCTTTCCGCGAGGCCATTTATCCTCAGCATTTTTACATTTGGCAGGAGTACGTTATCTGGGGCATGACCGCTCGTATCTTGAATCACTTCTTAAAACTGCTGAAAAAAGGCCGAGGATAACCTCCCTAATCAAAGACGCTGATTGATCGCTGCCAGCAGTTCCCCGGTATTGTTGGCAGCCATTTTGATGGTGGCGGCATGATCCATGGCAGTATAGCCCTTATTGATAATGACTAAATCCTGGGTAAAGGTACTGAACTCTTTGACAAAACCGGCCAGAGGATAGACAGTCAGGGAAGAGCCTATTACTATCAGTAACTGGGCACTTAGAATGCTTTCCTGGGCCTCCATATAGTTATGGATTTGCTCCCCAAATAACACCACATCGGGCTTTAAGGTACTGCCGCATTTAGAGCAGGTGGGTATCAACTGCGGGCAATCATTAGCATAAGATCCATCAAAAATTGCCCGACAGCCTGCACCGGTACATTGAAAGCGGTCAGCATTGCCATGAATGGCGATTACCCGTTTGCTCCCTGCCTTTTGGTGCAGATTGTCGATATTCTGGGTAACGATCGATTTTATCAAACCTTTTTTCTCCATATCAGCCAGTATTAAATGGGCTTGGCTCGGTAGCACCGGCGCAAACATGAAATGTTTTCTATAGAATTCATAGAATTGTTCGGGATATCTTCGGAAACAGTCAATATTAATAATATTCATTACCCGGTTCTCTCCTAATTGGCGATATATACCGTTTTCACCACGAAAATCGGGTATACCGGCTTCGGTGCTTATACCGGCCCCGGTCACTACTACTGTATTCTTCGAGTGTTTTAATAAGTTGACGAGCCTATCAATATTGTTATTCACCCTTATCACCTCATAAGATATTATAACAATAAATATCTTATGAGGTGTCTCATCAATCCCAAATATAACGACAAAAAAATATCCTCAATAAGCCCAACACTTATGAGGATATTTAAAAGACTAGTTTAATAAAGGTGGCGGAGAAAGACATTGACCCCTCTGTTTCCAAGAACCAATAACTTCTTTCAAACTCGAAATGACTCGATACGAACCACCCATTGAAGTGAACCCGATTTACTTAAAAAGAACCTTTTAATTAGTGGGAAGGCAACCAAGTGTCTCTTTGACCAAAGATACTAGAAAATCCTAAGCTCTCCGCCACCTAAGTATTATTATATAAGCCATATAGCTAAAAATCAAGTGAAGACGGTAAATTAATATGTGGAAAATATCGCCATAAATTGGGGCGTTTCGCTATTAATCCACTCGCCAATGGATCTGTTCCTTTTCCCATCCGGATAGTGCGAAAAATTTTCGGGGCGGGCGAGCCACAGCAGCTTCACACTTAGCCGTAACTGTACCATCAGCCAGACGAATCTCTCCGGTTACACGGGCAAAGCGGCGATTTCGCTTGATTATCGAGCCAAACACTCGTAATACTTGTCCGGTGGGTGTTGGCTGGTGATATTTCACTTCTAATTTGGTGGTGATAAACATCTCATCATACTTGCCATTTAACATTAGAGCCCGCCCAGAAGTTTCGTCCAGCAAAGTGGCCACAATTCCACCATGGACAATCCCCGGATAACCATTGAATCGTTCAGGAACAACAACCTCAGCCCATACCTGCTGTGCTTCATAGTCATTGTACCAGGTCATTTTTAAACCAATATCATTCTCGCGCCCGCAAAGAAAACAGGTGCGGGATGTAGGTTGTTTATCCATATTAGAACCCCTTTCACAAAACCGTTAGAATATTTTGACTCAGTTGCCTTACTGGCTTGCAAGTAAGCCTGGTCCCAAGCAGTATAATCCTTATCAAATGATTTTACTATTTTACCATAACTGGAGACGGCCCAAAGATATTTTTGTAAAAAGTACTTCAAGCAGGAAAAATGAATATTTAGCTCGAATTGTCTTAAGATAATGAATCTGGAGGCTGTTTTATGAGCATAAAAATCGTTACTGACAGTACATCATATATTGATCCTGCAGTTCGGAAGGAATTCGATATTACCATCATCCCCCTTAGTGTTCATTTTCCCGATGAATCGTTTAAGGAAACCGAGGTAGACTATGAATATTTTTATAACAAGATTGATAAGGAAGGTATGATACCAACTTCATCACAGCCGGCCCAGGGCGAGATTCTGGAGGTATTCACTAATATTGTTTCACAGGGGCATGAAGTCATGGCGATATTTTTGTCCTCCGACATGAGCGGTACTTATCATTCCTCTATGGTTGCCAGAGAAACAATTCTACAGGAAAGGCCGGAGGCGCAGATAGAGATTCTGGATTCAAGAACGAACTCCATGGCTATGGGGTTGATAGTACTTGCAGCCGCCCGGTTAGCTCAAGAGGGTAAATTCCTGGCGGAGGTGGTAGAAGCAGCCCGGGAAACAATGAAACGGTTAAAATTCTATTTCGTACCCGCAGGTTTAAACTACTTGAAAAAAGGAGGGCGTATAGGCGGGGCTGCGGCTCTTTTGGGTTCAATTCTGCAAATAAGACCAATTTTGTTTGTCAAAGACGGGCAGACAGCGGTGTTTGAGCGGGTGCGAGGAACTCGCGCTTCTATTGAACGCATGTTAAACCTATTGGATAATGATATTAAGGCTTATGGGCTCCGAAATGTTATAGTACAGCATATTAGCTGTTATGATAAAGCTGCAGAACTGGCTCAGCTTATTAAAACCCGTTATGGATTAGGAGTAGCTGTACTTCCCATAGGTCCTGTAATTGGGCTCCATGTCGGACCCGGCAGCCTGTCTATTATCTATGTTACTGAAACCTATTAATATCAATGTTATAACTATATAATCGAAAGGAGAGTTGATACAGTGAAAAAAGCATGGATTATCGTCTTGGCCGTGGTAGTCTTATTAGGTATTTCGGCTATAGGCAGTTACAACAATTTGGTGAAACTAAATGAATCAGTAAATGGCAAATGGAGTCAGATAGATGTTACCTTGCAGCGCCGGGCTGATCTCATCCCTAATCTGGCAGCTACTGTTAAAGGCTATGCTGCTCACGAGCAAGCCATTTTAAACAATCTAGCTGATGCTCGCAGCCGAATGGTAGGAGCCCAGGGAGTGGCTGACAAGGCCGCCGCCAATGAAGAACTATCCGCGACCCTGTCCCGTTTATTGGTGATAGTTGAAAACTATCCCGACCTGAAAGCTGATGCCAATTTCCGGCAGTTGCAGGACGAATTGGCGGGAACGGAAAATCGCATCGCGGTTGCTCGTAAAGACTACAATGATTCAGTGCAGATATATAATGCTAAAATCAAGACCCTGCCGACTTCGATTTGGGCGGGAATGTTAGGGTTTTCTCCTCGGGAATACTTCCAGGCGGATCCAGCCGCGCAAACAGTTCCCCAGGTTAATTTCTAACAGTAGAGGAGCTATTAAACATGAATAGGATTATTTGCTGCCAGGAGAAGAGAACCCGCATAATTCATCCTGGCTTAGTGGTATGGCTTGTTCTGCTGGTTTTCCTGGCGTCCTTCTTCCAACCTTCTTCAAACCAGGCAGCCGCATCTCTTCCTACCCCCCCACCCGAATTATATGTGCTCGATCAGGCCGGAGTAATGAGCAGTGAAACCAAATCCATGATAATAAATACCAGCCAGGAACTAGCCCGTCAAACCAAAGCTCAAGTTGCGGTTGTGACCCTTAAAACACTGGATGGACAGTCCATTGCAGAAGTAGCCTTACAAATCGGCCGTCAATGGCAGTTGGGTGATAAGCAGTTAAACAATGGCGTATTGATTTTAGTCGTACCCGATGCACGCCAAGCTCGGATTGAGGTTGGGTACGGGCTGGAAGGAGCCCTTCCTGATGGCAAGACCGGACGCATACAGGATGATTATATGCTGCCGGCATTTCGGCAGGGTGATTTTGACCAGGGTCTGGCCAACGGCTATAAAGCAGTTGTGGCTGAGGTTGCCCAAGAATACGGCGTAACTGTTAACATGGATCCTGTCGATGCATCAGATCCAAGCCCAACCCCAGCTCAGAAAATGCCGGCCTGGGTTACTATCCTGGGCGTAATTGGTTTAATAACCTTACTGTGGCTGGATAATAGATTTTTCAACGGTTTCTTCCTGGGAATGATATTGGGAATGCTCTTCCGTGGTGGTGGAAGAGGCGGGGGAGGAGGCTTTGGCGGGGGCGGCTTCGGAGGAGGAAGTTCCGGCGGGGGTGGCTCATTCGGTGGCGGCGGCAGTAGTCGGGGCTGGTAAATATGTTGTCTTACCATCGATTTAATTGAAGAAAATAATTGTTATTAATCCCGGTTCAGTATTAATGTTTAAGCAGGGATTTTATCTTTGCCATGAAGGAAACTCCTGCATCTCCGCCAATGTTATAAACTGTGGTTGGACACCCTGAATATTGAGCGATGAGTATACCGTAAAATACTTTGAATATTTACGAAGCGGTTGTATAATATAATTAGAAGTTTAGATAAACATCTAATGAACGCGAGGAGTGATGATAATGCCCCTCAATATGGCCTTTAAAGCTCTATCCGATGCTAATCGCCGCAAAATCTTAGACATGCTGCAAAAGGGTGATTTGACGGCAGGGGAAATCGCAGATCACTTTGATATGACTAAACCTAGTATTTCTCATCATCTGAATGTACTCAAACAAGCCAATCTGGTTCAGGATTTGAGAAAAGGGCAGAATATATATTATTCGTTGAATACAACCGTCTTTCAGGATCTCATTGCCTGGTTTTATGATATTTTGGGATTATCCACCAAAATGGAGGGCGTCAATAGTTCCAATAATGGGGATAGACCCCGGTTTATAAGTAAAGATAACAATAAAGGGGGAGTGTAGGATGGAACAGAAGAACAAGACTACCTATCGTCTCGATTGGGCCACCATTCGACGGGATTGGCCTCTGTGGGTGCTGATGGTGGGTCTCTTGATTATTGCTGTCTGGGTGTATCCACACCTGCCTGATAAGGTTCCCAGTCACTGGAATATTCAAGGAGAAGTTGACGGGTACCAATCTCGTTTTTGGGGAGCCTTTTTTGCTCCATTGATGGCTATGGGCTTATACCTCTTGCTCTTGTTCTTGCCCATAATCGATCCCAAACGAGACAACTACCTCAGATTTACCAGCGCTTACTCTTTCATGCGCTGGAGCCTGGTGATCTTTATGGCCATCATATATGGAATTACTATCCTGGTCGCTCTCGGATATTCAATTAATGTAGGCTTGGTAGTCAAGGCTATGGTTTCCTTCCTGCTCATCATTATAGGCAATTTTATGGGCCAATTTCGCCATAATTATTTTGTGGGGATCAGAACTCCCTGGACTCTTGCCAATGAGGAAGTATGGCAGCGTACTCATCGCCTGGGAAGCAGGATTTGGGTTATAGGTGGACTGGTCTGCCTGGCTATGTCAGTGTTTAATACTGTCTGGTCAGCGGTAGTATTTTTTACAGCAATTATGATAATGACACTTGTTCCTATTATCTATTCTTATATTATATTTAACAAATTTCAAAATGATTAGGTATTGACGCATTGGTAAATTAATTTAATATCTCTAATGGTAGTTGTCCCTCCTATGGCTTTTAGCTGGTGGAGGGGCTTTTTGGTGAAATGAGGCAGAATATAAATTAATAACCTCACTATATTCGACAACTTCTGTCAATACCAATGGGTTATGATTAAAGAAATAAAAACCAACCATAAATGACAAATTATGTTCCAGTTACTATGAAAAAACAAAGGCGGTCGACAAGGTGGATGACGAGAGCAAGAGCAAAGAGCAGCTCATAGACGAGTTGAACCAATTGAGACAGCAATTAACCAAACTGCAGATGGTAAAAAGCGACCAGAACATAAGCAGGAATAATATTACCCCTTTATTATATGGTGAAGATGAATCAACGGGTATAGGTGCAAGGTTGCTTCCCCATGATTATGGATGGAGACAGGATATCAAACCTAAAGGATATAAATTCTCGGACCTGATAGATATCCAGAATGTTCAAAAGTTTATGAATGCAATGTACAATGCGACGGGTATGATGCATGCTATCCTTGATGCCGATAATAACATTCTAACCGCTAATGGTTGGCAGGGCATATGCGGCCAGTTTCACCGGGTTTGTCCGCAGACAGAGGACAAGTGTAAACAAAGTGATAGTTTTATTGCTGACCATTTGCAGGATAACTCCTATATAGGATATCAATGCCTGAATGGCCTCATGGATTACAGCACCCCCATAATTGTGGAGGGACAGCATCTGGCCACGATCTTCCTGGGACAGGTTTTACATGAGCTGCCCGATGAGGAGTACTTTCGCCGGCAAGCCCGGCAGTTTGGGTTTGATGAAGCAGCCTATATGGAAGCACTCAAGAAGGTGCCCATTATCCCTCAGGAGAACACAAAGTATATCATGGATTTTTATGTCCAGCTGGCTCAACTCCTGGCCGCTATGGGGTTGGAACGGAAACTGCAACTGGAGGCAGCCGCAGCAGCTAGACGTTTATCAGGGGATAAGTTCTACAAGGCTTTTCGAAATAGTCCTGATATAATTACGATTTCAACATTAAGAGAAGGTCGTTTTGTGGAGGTTAATGACGCCTTTTTAGAAATTAGCGGATATGAACGAACTGAGGTCATAAATCATACCCACAGCGAATTGGATCTATGGGTAGATCCGACTGAACGTGAACAAATGTTGGAGATAATCCAAGAGCAGGGAATAATTCGTAATCTGGAAGCAAACCTTCGCATAAAGAAGGGACCGATTGTGACTACTCTATTTTCAACTGAGGTAATCAATATGAAAGGCGAACCTCATTTGCTTTGCGTAGTCAAGGATATATCCGATCGCAAAAGAATGGAAGAGCGTTTGCAGCGATCCCAACAGGAGAAGTTGGATATTCTCGAAAGCATCACCGATGGATTCTTTGCAATTGATTCCGAGTGGCGCTTTACTTTTGTGAATCGGGCGGCTGAAACAACGCTGGGTATCCCGCGGCAAGCACTCATAGGCCGAAAATATCACGAGGTTTTTACTGATTCTAATCATATTAGTTGGAGAGAATATACTAAGGTCATGCAAGAAAAGATACCCAACCATTATGAATGTTTTGCGCCCGCTGTTCAAAAGTGGTTTGAGGTAAGTGTCTATCCCTCACGGAACGGAATCTCTGTTTATTTCCGCGATATACAGGAACGTAAAGCCGCCGCAGAACAACAGCACTTAAATATTCAACGCTTGGAAATGCTGCATAAGTTGAATATGATGGGAGGTTCTACGCTTCAAGAAATCTATAATTTTGCCTGCCAGCAAGGTGTCAGGTTAACGGGCAGCCAAATGGGATGCCTGGGAATTTTCGATTCTGATATGAGTTTTATAGAATTACAATCCTATGCGCGGAATGGTGAAGACTATATTGACAACGGAATGACATTATTTAACATAGCGGATGCTGCTATGTGGACAGAGGCAATACGCCAGCGATGCGCAATTATTGTAAATAATTATACAACAGATAATCTAAATAAGAAGGGGTCTCCTATCAAGCGTCCAATACTCAAGCGCTTTTTAGCAGTACCGGTCTTTACTGATGATACAGTTGTAGCAATGGCCATGGTGGCCAACAAGCCCAGCGATTATGATGAATCCGACATTTTCCAATTGAAGTTATTATCTTGGGGTATATGGGAAATCGTAAAAAAGAGGGAAGAAGCTGAAAAACTGATTTTGTCGGAGGAGAGGTTTAATACCGCTTTCAACTCCAGCCCTGATATGATGGCTATCGTAAGTGTGAAAAACTATTCTCTGATAGAGGCCAACCAAAAATTCCTGGAAGTTATAGAGTATGTATATGAAGAGGCGGTTGGGCATACCCTGGCGGAACTTAATTTATGGCTGGATCCAGAGAATAACCAACCTTTACTTCCTGAATTATTGAAAAGAGGCAAGTTCAACAACGAGGAATTCAACATTTATACCCGTTCAGGAAAAATACGCACAGTTCTGGCTTCTATAGAGATGATAAATATTAGTGCTGAAATCTGCCTGCTAGTTGTAATGCAGGATATCACCGAGCAGAAGGACCTCCAGAATGAGTTAATCAGGCTGGATAGGCTTAATCTGGTTGGGGGGATGGCAGCCAGTATTGGCCACGAAATAAGGAACCCAATGACAGCCGTACGTGGCTTTTTGCAGATGTTTCAAGATAAATATAGTGAAGATCGAGAATTCCTTGATCTTATGATAGAAGAACTGGATAGAGCCAATTCCATAATTACTGAATTTATCTCTCTGGCCAAGAACAAGATTGTAGAATTAACCCCCCAAAGCCTGAACTCGATAATGAAAAATATCCTGCCCATTTTGCGAGCCAATGCAGCTATACAGGATAAATGTATCAAATTAGAAATGGAGCATTTACCGGATATACTCCTGGACGAGAAAGAAATCCGCCAGCTAGTGCTTAATCTTATCAATAATGCATTGGAATCTATGCCTGCGGGTGGAGGTATCATAAAAGTAAGTACATTTATGGAAGAGAACCAGGTTGTCTTGTCAATACAGGACCAGGGTCTGGGTATACAGGCTGACATTCTTGATAAATTGGGTACTCCCTTTTTTAGCACCAAGGAGCAGGGGACTGGCTTAGGACTTGCAGTTTGCTATGGTATAGCTGAAAGGCACAATGCCAGGATTGACATAGAGACCAGTAAAAGAGGCACAACTTTTTATGTTCGGTTTCCTATGATAGCCAATGATATAGCAAAAAACTTTAGTCCACATCTGGAAAGTAAATTAAGATAAGAGTTGGGCAATTAGAATTCATAATAAATTCTAATTTTAAAATAAAAAGCGCGGCAAAATTAATTTACAGCGCTTTTTATTTTTATGGCGATAATGTTAATGCTATTTCAACAGAATATAAAAAGATTTTTTATTTATTCTTTTTCCTATCCCTTGCTTCATCCTGGATTTCTTGTCTCATAGAGTCCAATGCCTCGTTTCTACGGGAGTTTTTTTCTTTCAGGTTTTTTTTCGTCTTCCTATCCGGGGTGGCAGCAATCATTTCTTCAGCAGCCTCAATATTTTGCAGGGTATTGTCGATGTTGTTTTGTATCCGTTCTACATTGTCACGACGATCATCAGGATTGTTTTTCATAAATTCAATTCTCCTTTTTTAAAATTTATAATAAAGTAATCATTTAATATTGTTTGAAAAAGACTGAATATTATTCAAAATATTTGGATTAAAAATAGTGAGTTATGGTGACAGTTCCTTTGACTCATTGGGGGGACGATAATCAAGTAATGAAGATGCTCTTACCCTCTTTCAGATTCTCCTTAACTCATTTTTGGGCGGGGAGACGGGCAGGGGAGAACCTGCTGTACAATCAGGCTGACTCCTGCGCCGCGCCGGTGTACCTTGCCGCGGACCAGCAAGGGGCCATTTTGCGGTCCGAAAATATAGGCTCCATATTGCCCATATACATCTTCGAACATAGTTGCATCTATCATTCCATATTCATCTTCCAATGAAAAGAAGACCGTAATACGACCGCTGCGAGTGGGGGGGCGATGGGGATGAAGGAGTAATCCAGCCACCGTGACCAGCTCGCCAGAAGTTAACCGGGGGAGATCTTGGCTGGAACGGATTCCCCGCTGTTTTAGAAGTGGACGCCAGGTCGCTATAGGATGTTCGCCGATATATAAGCCCAAGAGGTCGTACTCCCAGGCACGTTTCTCGGTGTCACTGAAATCTGCCCGAGCGGGTGTTTTCTCCTCCTCAAAAAGCAGGGCATCTCCAGTTCTGCAGGCCTGTCTTTTATCCAAATGATAATAAAGCTGGCTTAATAGAAAACGCCGATGGGCACATAAGCTGTCTAAAGCTCCACAGCGTACCAGATTTTCCAGACTATCCTGAGGGACTGTGGTGCGTATAACGAAGTCAAGAGGGGAAGTATAAAGTTTTTGTGCGCGGGCTGCCAGGATAGACTCCATACTAATCCTGCTTAGCCCTTTGATTTGCTTTAGTCCTACCCTTATGGCATTTTCTCCTTCCACCGTAAAATCGATGTTGCTCTTTATAACATCCGGCGGGAGTATTTTAATGCCGCGGCGTCGAGCTTCATTGCTGATTATACGTGGCGGATAAAATCCCATCGGTTGATGGTTTAATATGGCCGTATAGTATTCAGTCGGATAATGTTTGACCAGATAAGCGGATTTATAGCTGGTGGTGGCAAATGCCGCTGCATGTGCCTCGCAAAAGCCATAGCTGGCATAGCCCAGCATACAGTTAAATATTTCCTCGGCTAGGGTGCGCTCAATTCCTCTTTGTACAGAACGCTCTATAAAGGTCTGCCCTAATTCATTCATGAGCTTCTGGGAGCGCGAATGAGTCATGACCCGACGCAGTTGATCTGCCTCCGCGGGCGTAAAGCCGGCTATAACCCGCCCGATTTCAACAACCTGTTCTTGAAATAATACTACCCCATAGGTCTTTTTTAAGATTGGTTCCAGCCAGGGATGCATATAACTGACCTCTTCCTGCCCTAATCTCCTGGCTACGTAAGGATCAACCATATTCCCTTTAATGGGGCCGGGTCTGATCAGGGCCATACTGGCCACCACGTCTTCAAATTCCGAGGCATTAAAGCGGGACTGCAAAGCACGCTGGGCCGGGCTTTCTAATTGAAAGACCCCGATAGTCTCACCCCGGTTAATCATTGCAAAAGTTGGCTTATCATCCAGGGGGATTTCCTCATAATTCAAGGCCTGACCGGATTGCTGAATTTGCATGGCAGCATCCTGTATGACTGACAGGGTGCGCAGGGAGAGGAGGTCCAGTTTGACCAGCCCCAAACCCTCGATGTCATCCTTATCAAACTGGCTGATTACCGGACCCAGGCCTGATTGCTGCAAGGGAGTGAGCTGGCCTATGGGGATATCGCTAATTACCAAACCTCCCAGGTGCATGCCCAGGAAGCGGGGAAATCCCGCCAGTCGCTCGCAGCAGTCCAGGAGCAGATGATAATGGGGTTTATGTAAAGGACTATCCTTAAGTTCCGGCAGTTTAGACAGCAAGGTGCGGATTTGATCGGCCCGGGCATAAAATGGCATGCGTTTACAGAGGGGATCTAATTCCGCTTCGGGAAAGCCCAATGCTTTACCGAGTTCCCGCAGGGCCGAGCGGGCTCGAAATGTATTATAGGTTGCTACCCGGGCCACATGCTCAGACCCGTATTTCTTATAGACATAATCTATCACCTTATCCCGGTACCGGGACTCGAAATCTATATCGATATCAGGCATGCCTATTCGGGCCGGATTCATAAACCGTTCGAACAGGAGTCCCCGCTCCAGAGAATCCACTTCGGTAATCCCCAGGCAGTAAGCCACCAAAGAGTCGGCAGCTGAACCGCGCCCGGCATAGCGGATACCTTCCTGGCGTGAGTAGCGGGCCAAATCCCACACCACCAGAAAATAATCAGGAAACCCCATTTGCTCGATTACCTGCAACTCATGTTCCAGCCGGGTGGTTACCTGGGGGCTAATTATTTTATAACGCCGCCCGGCGCCTTTCTCAACCAGCTTACGCAAGACCTGGGCAGCATCCTTTGCAGGGGGGAGGGGGAAACGGGGAAAGTGGAAAACTGACTCGGGGAGGAAAGGCTGGCAGCGCTCGGCAATACGCAGGGTGTTTTCCAACGCTTGTGGGCAGTGGGCAAACAGGGTCTGCATCTGCTGGCAGGACTTGAGATAGCTCTCGCCATTCAAGGGACGGTCAGGGTCTATGTCATTTACCGTACTCAGTTTTCTTGCGCAGCACAGGACATCATGTAAAAAATAATCCGCATGAGAGGCATAATGGACATTATTACTGGCTACCACTTCCAGGTCTAATTTCTGGGCCAATTCCAGTAAACGATGATTTAAATAACGATCACCGGGCAGCAGCAGGTTTTGTAGTTCGATATAAAACTGTTCCCGGCCAAATAATGATTTATAATATTGGGCTTGGAGTAAGGCTTTATCATAATGACCCTGCAGAATGGAGCGGGCTAGAGCTCCGCGCCGACATCCGGATAATACTATTACATCCTGAAGATATTCCAGATCCTGGGCTGCAACCATTGATTGTCCACGGGGATGATTAAGATGTGCCCCCGTGACTAATTGGCATAAAGAAGCATATCCCCTGGTATTTTGAGCCAGAAGGGTAAGATGACTATCATCCTCCAGGCTGACCTCTACTCCCTGAATAGCCTTGATGCCGGCTTGGCGGGCGACTTGTGCGAATTGTACCGCTGCGGAAAGATTATTGTGATCTGTCACCGCCAGAGCAGGCATATCCAGTTCAGCCGCTCGTCGTACCAGATCTTCCACCCGGCTGGCACCATCCAAAAATGAAAAAGGAGTGTGACAATGCAGATGAACAAAACTCATAGCCAATACCTAATCATAGGTTTTATATAGATACCACTGCTCTTCAGCCAAATCATAAAAAATTTCCCGTACGCTCTGGTCTTCTAAAACCAGTCGATAAAAAGATTTTTCACTTTCCCCCGCCCACCAGCAGCCGGTATCCTGCCAGGACTCCAATAAAGCTGCCACCTGTAGGAGTTGATTCTGGTATCTAATTTTTAAAGGTTCCTGATTGGAACCACACTGAACTTGTAAAGATGAATAATGTTTCATTTCTGCCACCCCTCGGGAGAGAAACGCCAGGGATCCCAGAACAAGAGGATTTTCTCGCGGCGTTCAATATTTATTCCCAGACCTATGCGGCCGGGAAAACGCTGTAAAAGCTGCTCCATACTGGCAGCCCGTTTTTGTTGTTTAGCTTCTTCCTGGTAAGTAAAACGCAGGGTGAAAAGGTCTTGGGATCTCATTTCCACCGGCTTTAAATCCTTCAAAAAAACTCTCAGTCCACTAACCGGGATCGTAATCATATCCGACATTAATCCTTCCAGAATCATCATCAGACGGGAACTGTCATGGCAAGCAGAGGAGAGCTGCCGTTCCGTTACCAGGGATTTTCCCTCGGACATTTCAAGGTGCATTTCAACATGATGGCAGCCGGCGTGACGTTGTTCCAGCAATTGGCCCAATTCCCGGGAGGCTGCCTTTAAGATCAGGCGCAGTTGTGTATAATCCTTACATTCCTCTTCCCAAGAGAGGGAATACCCTAAACGCTCAGGCGGATATAGTCCTCGCACAGGGCTATAATCCCGTCCCCGGATGTTGTGCCACAGCATTGAGGCATCTCTTTTTAACAGCTGCTTCAATCGGGCCGGACCCAAATCGGCCAGATCACCAACGTGAGTATACCCAAGCCGTTTAAGCAGCTTGCATTCACGAGGGGATAGCGGGGTAAACTCAGCCAGTGGCAGGGTACTCATAAAAAGAGATTCCCGGCCAGGAATAACCTGGATAATATCGATGTCCTGCCGGGGGAATGAGCGACAGCTGGACCTGGCTTCCACAGTAAAAGTTCGGCGCTGAACCGCCAACCTGGCCAGCAGGGGAGAAACAGCTATCCCGATACCGGCCTTACCTTTAACCAGGCTGGAAACTGTACCGACCAGAAGGGTTAAGACATCTCCAATGCGGTTAAAAGAACTCAAATCCAGGAGCAACTCCTGTTCTCCTATAGGCTCTACCAGGGAACTGTGTAGGCTGCAGGCCTCTAAAAGGGGAGTATCTATTGATTCGGTGGCGAGAAAAATATAAACGATCTTGCGCATCAGCATCACCCATCCTCGATTGTATTCATATGCTACATCAGAACACATGTTCCTGTCAAGAATGAAGAGAGTGTAACAAGGGACGGTTCGGTTGTACATTAAAAAATCACAGGTAACAAATGACCGTCCCCTTGTTACATTAATTGAATACATGTTTTGGGGGGAGATTTAGGGATTTTGATAGGGTATAATTAGTAAGATATGAGATAGGAAACGAGGAATGGTGATTATGAAGTCTTTTAAAAAGGTGTTAATTGCAAACCGAGGCGAAATTGCAATTCGCATAATTAGAGCCTGTCATGAATTAGGTATTAGAACAGTTTCAGTTTACTCCAACGAGGATAAACTGGCTTTATTCAGGACTAAATCGGATGAATCATATTTGATAGGTAATAATAAGGGCCCGGTAGAAGCTTATCTGAGTATCGAGGAAATAATCAGCTTGGCCATTAAAAAAGGTGTAGATGCGATTCATCCTGGTTATGGATTTCTAGCTGAAAATCCAGAGTTTGCCAAAAAATGTACTGAGTCAGGGATTGAATTTATTGGGCCGACTCCAGAAATGATGGATAAATTGGGGGATAAGATTAAGTCCAAACTTATTGCCCAGAGCATAGGGGTGCCAACTATTCCAGGGGTAGAAAAAGCCATTAAATCAGACCAAGAAGCTATTAAGTTTGCCCAAAAATGTGGTTATCCGATCATGCTCAAAGCTTCTGCTGGCGGCGGGGGTAGGGGCATGAGAATTGTAAGAAACGAAAATGAGCTTTTACAAGAATTTCACAGTGCTAAAAATGAAGCCAAAAAAGCGTTTGGCATAGATGATATCTTCATTGAAAAATACCTGGAAAGCCCGAAGCATATAGAAGTTCAAGTTCTGGGCGATAATTATGGTAACATTGTACATTTATTTGAAAGGGATTGTTCCATTCAAAGAAGACATCAAAAAGTAATTGAATTTACTCCAGCACTATCGCTCTCAGATGAACAGAGAAAGATAATATGTGCTGATGCACTTAAAATTGCCGGGTCAGTACATTATAGAAGTGCTGGTACTGTTGAATTTCTGCTCGATAAACAGGGCAATCACTACTTTATTGAGATGAACCCGCGCATTCAGGTTGAACATACCGTAACGGAAATTGTAACTGGCATTGATATTGTGCAAAGCCAAATCCTTATAGCTCAGGGGTATAAGCTGAATTCCAGGGAAGTGGGCATTCCCCGGCAAAGTGCCGTCAAAACTAGAGGATATGCGATACAATGCAGAGTTACAACTGAAGATCCCACTAATAGTTTTGCGCCTGATACCGGAAAAATTGATGTCTACCGGACGGGGGCCGGATTTGGAATACGCCTGGACGGCGGTAACGGGTATACTGGTTCAGTAATAAGTCCCTATTATGATAGCCTGCTGGTTAAAGTTACCTCATGGTCAAGGACTTTCGAAGATGCTATAAATAAATCCAAACGTGCCCTTCGTGAAACAGTTATTAATGGGGTTAAGACTAATGAAGCCTTTTTACTTAATGTTCTTTCTCATCCCAGGTTCATAAATGGTGAATGTGATACGGGCTTCATTGATGCGACCCCGGAACTTTTCGATATAACTCCTCGAGAGGACCATGAAGCCAAAATTCTAAACTTTATTGGTGAAAAAGTTATTAATGAAAGCAAAGGCGTTAAAAGAGATTATGATATACCGAGAGTGCCTAAAATTAATGGCAATTATAAACTTAACGGCACCAAACAAATTTTAGATAAGAAGGGTCCCCAGGGGGTTGTTAACTGGATTCAATCCCAAAATAAACTGCTGCTAAGCGATACAACTATGCGCGATGCTCATCAATCATTGACGGCAACCAGGATCAGAACTATTGACATGCTGCGGGTTGCTGAAGCGACTGCCTATTTTGGCAAGGATCTGTTTTCTTTAGAGATGTGGGGTGGGGCTACCTTTGATGTGGCTTATCGTTTCTTGCACGAATCCCCCTGGGAAAGATTAGCCCAACTTCGCGAGAGAATACCTAATATAATGTTCCAAATGCTGCTTAGGGGTGCTAATGCGGTAGGATATACCAATTATCCCGACAATGTAGTCCGCGAATTCATTAAAGAGTCCGCCGAGGCCGGGATTGATGTATTTAGAATATTTGATTCCTTAAATTGGCTAAAAGGCATGGAAGTAGCTATCGACGAAACACTAAAGAGCAATAAAATTGCCGAGGCATGCATCTGTTACACAGGAGATATCTTGGATGAACGCAAAGATAAATATTCCCTGGCTTATTATGTGCAAACTGCTAAAGAAATTGAAAAAATGGGTGCCCACATTCTTGGAATAAAGGACATGGCAGGACTTTTGAAACCTTATGCAGCAGTACGATTAATTAAGGCCTTAAAGGATGAGATATCCATTCCCATTCATCTCCATACCCATGATACCAGTGGTAATGGTGTTGCTACGCTGCTTATGGCTGCCGAAGCCGGTGTGGATATTGTAGATACAGCAATTAACAGCATGGCCGGCATAACCAGTCAACCGGCTTTAAACTCGGTGGTGGCAGCACTGGAAAACACCAGCCGGGCAACCGGGATCGATTTGGATGAGGTTCAAGAAATTGCTGATTATTGGGGTGACATAAGGCCCATATACAACCAATTCGAATCAGACCTTAAATCAGGAACGGCTGAGGTCTATAAATATGAGATTCCGGGCGGCCAATATTCCAATTTGAAACCTCAGGTAGAAAGTTTTGGACTGGGGCATAAATTTAAAGAAGTCAAAGAGATGTATAAATCAGTTAATGAAATGTTGGGGGATATTGTTAAAGTCACCCCCTCATCGAAACTGGTCGGTGATCTGGCTATATTTATGGTCAGGAATGATCTAACCCCGGAAAACATTATTGAGAAGGGGAAGGGTATGGCCTTTCCTGATTCCACCATAGCCTATTTTGAGGGTATGATGGGGCAGCCGGTAGGTGGTTTCCCAGAGGAGTTGCAAAGAGTAGTTTTGAAGGACAAAAAGCCTATTACTACCCGTCCGGGCGAATTATTACAACCAGTAGATTTTGAGTCCATCAAGAATCATCTCAATGGAAAATTTAATCTGCAAGCTACCATGCAAGATATTTTAAGCTATGCTCTTTATCCCAAAGTTTTTGAAGATTATCTGGACTTCAGGAAATCATATGGTGATTTAAGCAGAATGAACAGTCCCGTGTTTTTTGACGGAATTAGTCAAGGTGAAATCTGCGAAGTTGAAGTCGGGGAAGGCAAGACATTTATCATCAAACTTGTCAACATAGGTAAAGTGAATAAAGAAGGCTATAGGAAGATATATTTTGAGGTTAATGGCAATCAAAGAGAAATTACCATCCTGGATAAGCAGTATCAAAAAACTTATGATGTTGAAATTGGCTCGACCTTAATGGCTGACCCGGACAATAAAAAGGATATTGGGGCCAGCATCCCGGGAACAGTTGCTAAAGTACTGGTCAAAGCAGGCGATAATGTTAAGGCCGGACAAAGCTTGATTATAATTGAAGCCATGAAGATGGAGACGCAGATTGCGGCTCCGGTGGGCGGTAAAGTGGCCAACATAAACGTCCAGGAAGGTCAGCAGGTTAAAAACGGAGAGTTATTAATGCAGTTGGAGTAGATGTTGCTGGCCTTTAGATTCATCAGTACCATATTAAAAGCCCGTTCATCGACGTAGCTTTGTACGCCAGATTTACGGGCTTTTTCATGCTTTTATTCTCGCTTCTGCAATCAGCCTGGCAGACTGTCAATTGATGACAAGCTGATTAGAGAAGCAACTACTGCCACTCGACCGGTATAATTACTTTATTCCTATCACTGCCATCTTTCATACTCACTTCGAAGACCTCAATTTGGCCTTTTCCCGGGCCGGCAGGCTTAAAGGCCAACTCCCCGGTAAAATCTCCCCGGCCAGGCGCACCTTCCGTGGCAGTTGCAAACCCCTGGGCCAACATGTTGCCATTATCATCTTTTATGCGGTAACTTACCGTAGCTTCAAATACCCTGGCATTACCACTAATCTTGACCGGACTGGTAATTATCTGATCTTTTATCGGAGCAGTTACCCAGATGGCCGGTTCAAATACGTTTGATAAATCCCGTTTAAACGGTTGTTGATACAAACCCACGTGTCCCCACCAATCTATACCTTTTTCAACCTGGCCATCCACTGTAAATGAAACCTCCTGAATAGTCGGAAATTCCGTCAAGGTATTTACTATACTGGTTATGCCAAGAGCTTCACCGCTGGAGCCAACATTAGCCTTGAGCACCTCAGGAGAAAAATCAACTGTGGCCAATCCCTGCTCAACCTTAATTCCCAGAATCTTGGTGTCTGCAGGCAGTACACGAGCCGCGTCCGGGGTGACTGGATTGCCTTTAATCAATTCATTAAGTGCTGCTTTAGCTGCTTCCGGGGTTTTCTCCACCTGGTGTACTTCCCGCACCAGATAAAATTCCTTTTCCGTGCTTTTTACGTAGTAAACTGCCACATCCATCATTTCAGGTGCAGGCTCCACCGGGGCAGGTGTATTTTGACCAGGATCGCTGAGCTGACTGGTTCGGTCACCACAACCAGATGATAATAACCCTAATGCTAATAAAAGTACCAGGATAGCAACATTTCTTATCCATTTCATATTAAATGCCTCCAATCAATTTATGGGGTTCCTAAAAATGTTCCTTAAACAAGGCGAGAATCTCTTACAATTATTTTACAGTAATCAGAGCTGCCTTTTCCATAATTCTAATAATGGATCCAAAAGTTTGAATTTTCACCTTGTATTCTACCATACGATTCTTATAGTGCAAAAATTTCAATGGCATGGCATACTGTAGCTTACAGGAGTTGCCATCACTGTAGTCAAGTTTATTAATAGAAAACAGGAGGCCGCATGAAAGATGACCACGCTATCTACAGGCATGACAAACAAAGGAGGAACGCAATGAAAGAAGCGGGTGTTTCCAACGGGGTATACGGTTTGGGATTTATAGGTGCGCTGGTATATTTTATACAACATGCCAGCACGGTTGGAGCGGGATTAATCGGTTTTCTAAAAGCTCTGGTTTGGCCTGCATTTCTAATTTATAAATTGCTGGAGTTTTTAAACATGTAGTGAATGCTGATTAATTATCAAAAGTTGGAGATGGCTAAAATGCTTCAGGATGGGATATTTCTTAAGGTTCTACTGTACTACCTTATTATTATTAATCTAATAACCGGGGCTGCTTTTGGGTGGGATAAAAGGCTGGCCCGGCGTGGAGCACGGAGGATTCCGGAACGAGATCTGCTTCTATATGCGGCCGCAGGCGGATCAATGGGGGGGTTAATCGGCATGTATGTTTTTCGCCACAAAACCCGTCATATGAAGTTCAAATGGGGGTTGCCTATTATCCTCGTGTTACAGGGTGCCTTACTTGTTTATATATTTTTGCTATAAACCGGCGAAAAATAGGCGAATTAATAAAACTCTTCCTTCGTTTACTAATTTCGAGAAAGCTACCGGGAACTAGAGTATCAACACCTTGGCCATTACAAATAGCAGGTAAAACAAAATGAAGATTAAGGATGATACACATTAATTACCTCTCTCCTTATAATACCATTTATAAGCTAATTGCTAGTCCTATAGGTCCTCAATTAAATAATTTGGCAAAATTAAGCCGCAGGAAATATTAATTAATCATAATTTTGACCTCCGTTGTAAATATTAAAAATGAAATTAGTAATGGAGGTTTTGCAATGGAAAAAAGGGTTATAGGTTATTTCAAGGACAATGGTAAAGCAGAAGAGGCACTGCGGGAATGTAAGGAGAAAGGTTTCAATGAAATCTCGATTTTGGGAAATGAAACACGTGATCAAACCGGTATTAGTGGAAAAGGCGGCTCCCAATTAACCAGCGGCACGATGACCGGCGGAGCTATAGGGGGGTTAGCTGGACTAGCTATGGGGGCCGGAGCTCTTGTGATTCCAGGCATAGGACCAATATTAGCATTGGGACCCTTGGCGGCGGCGCTGGGTGGAGCGGTTACCGGTGGTGTTGCGGGTGCGTTGGTGGACTATGGGATTCCTGAGGACCGTAGTAACTTCTACGAATCGAAAATCAAAGAGGGAAATACGGTCATGGTAGTAAAAACCGATGAGGGTAAAACAGACGAGGTTGCCCAAATATTTAGAGGTCACGAGGCCAAGGACGTTAGGGTGCATTAAAGCGGGGTTGCTAAATTCAAAAGCCCTCCATAATTTGCGAGAGCATCCGTGACAATGGAAGTTAGCGGGAATAAAGAGTAAAAAACTAAAATTTTCTGAAAGCCTGAGAGCATCTGCTGCTTATTGTTGCAGGTGCTCTTCAATTTTGGCACTCATAATTCCTTTATCAGGGACTGCTTAATGATGCAAACAAGCGATTAAATCGCTATACTATAGATACTTGCAGAATATTGTCTTTTAAAATACAGATAATCATCTGCGGGTGTTTTAAATTTAATAGTAAGTTCGCAAAATAGGTATGATTATTTAGGCGAGTAGAGGTAACCGAAATAATGAAACGAATGAAAATGATTGCCACTCTTATGTTTTTACTTGCTTTAGCGAGCAGCTTAATTGCTTGGTTTTTCCGGGAGAGTTTTATGGGCGGCCTGCTTTTCGCTGCCAGTGAAGCCGCACTGGTAGGTGCATTGGCAGATTGGTTCGCAGTAGTAGCTCTTTTTCGCCATCCGCTGGGCCTTAAGTTTATTCCGCATACGGCTATCATTCCTAACAACCGGGGGAGAATAGTGGAGGGTATAGTTGCGATCGTAGAAAAAGACTGGTTAAGTCTGGATTTTATTCGCGGCAAGGTCCTCGAATATGACCTGATCGATGGGATAGCTTCCGCCCTGGAAACGGAGGAGGGCCGCCATGGACTGGAACGTGTATCTCATTCTATTATCATTAATATTATTCAAGATCTTAAACCCGATGATGTTTCCCGCTTCATACATATGATGCTGGCTGATAATTTAGGAGAGATAAAGATATCCCCCCCACTGGTGGAGCGTCTGGAAACCTCTATCAAAAATCTATACGGCGATGATGTGATTCGATTGTTACTTAATTGGGCAATTGCTTCCACCAGGGGTGATGATTTTGAGCGGGTTATTAAAAGGACCCTGACACGGGCCGCCGCTGATTATTCCAACCAGGGCAATTTTATGCGCAGATTGGGTAAAGGTCTGGGCGAGAGTCTGGATATTTTTAATTACGATGAAGCTGCGAATACTCTAGCCCACCGTATCAACCGCTTTTTAATTGAGATGCAAGATCCCCAGAACCAGTATCATATTAGAGTAAAAGCCGAGATGGAAAATCTTAAAATAGCCGACCCTGAGACCGCGTCCTCCATGTTAAGTGAGACGTTGAAGAAAATTATAGGCACGGAAGCAGGTCTCACTGCAACCACGGAGTTGTTTGCGGCTTTGAAAAAACAACTGCTAAATGACAGTAACAAGGAAATCCCGCTAATACGATACTTAAGCGATATGGTACTTGCACAAATTAATAGCATCCGTCAGGATGAGGTGCGCAAGGCTGCTATGGAATCATGGATGAAGGGGGAAGTAATGGCCCTGCTGGAACGTTATCACGGGATAATCGGCCTGATGGTACGGGAAAAACTACAGAGTCTTAACGACGCCGGGTTGGTGGAGTCTTTGGAGGATAAAGTAGGGAATGACCTGCAATGGATCCGGATTAACGGCACAGTTATCGGTGCGCTGGTGGGGGTGCTGCAGTATCTGATACTGCACCTGCTATAGCCGCTATTGTGTGCAGTGTAACTTATTTTACTCTTCAGCATAAAATATTTCCTGCTGATATTCAGACCCGGAAATCTACTAACCAGCCTAATTATTAGCGGTACGGGTAATTGATTAAACTGGATATATAAAGGAGGCCATAATATGAAAACCCTCATACAGATGTGCGGTGACCCAACCGTAGACTGGTTTAGAATACATAACGAAGATATCATAGTCAGAGGTGGGGTATATTATTGGAAAAGGCAGGAGGAAGATTCCAAAGTTAGACTGAGTTCCAAGCCAGGTGGTTCAGCCATGGTCTTGCAACTCTTAAATGCAATGATCCCTAAGGAGACAGCCACGGTTGAAGGAGCGATACTCGACGAGGAACTGCTCAACCGGCCCAAGGACAACCGGATAACAACTTCCTGGACGATATGGAGGGAATTTCCCAATCCGGGTTTAGACTATCATTCATTCCGCTTGGAAAAATGGCATGAATTTGAGCCGGGTTGCTGGGATTATCCTTCTGCCCGCCTTAAAGGAAAACCTGATTTACTGGTAATTCAGGATAGCGGCCTCGGTTTTCGTGATTGTAAGGAAGGATGGCCAGAGGTTTTAGCCGCTGATGTCCAGAAAGAATCTCCCTGCGACATTATACTCAAACTTGGGCAGTACAATGAAAGCAAGGAGAACCCTCTGCTTGATAGGATAGTAGAATTAGGTTTGGCGGACAGGACGAGCATTGTTACTACCTTAAGCGACCTGCGTTCCTGTGCGGTCAGGATAGGTATATCCTTATCGTGGGAAAGAATGATGGAGGAAGTAGTTGCGGCTGTTTTCAATGCGAATTGTCCTTTTGTCGACTCGAGCGGAAAAGGCCTTAAGTATAAACAGATAATAGTAACTATGGGGGCCAGTGGAGTCATACTCGTGGAGGATAAGACCAGCACTATAATTTTCGATCGCAGCGGTCAGGAAGGTGATTTCGCCGGTCGCTTCCCCGGACAGATGATGGGGTACCATACCTGTCTTTTGGGAGCTCTCGCCGCGGCCTGGGTCGAAAGCCGGGAAAAAATAGACTGGGTTGAAGCCAGCTCAATAGGCACCAAATTAGCCCGAACGCTGCACATAAAGGGTTATGAGGTAGTAAAAAAAGATTACTCCCGATACCTCCAATTTCCTAATGAAATGATAGCTAATGCGTACCGCCAAATAAAATCCGCAACCAAGGAAACCACGAATAACCTGTATGATCAAATAAATGACTTGGGAATCTTTACATCTGATAATAATGCGTTAATAAATGGAGTTGGCCGGAAGCATTGGACCATTCTGGAAGAGAATTTATTAAGGAACAAGAAATATCGAGATTCTTTGCATGATCCCCAGAGTGCTGTAAATGAATGTGCCCGGAATATCGTGATTAAAGGACCGCTGGTATCCTTGCCTGATGTACCGGTAGAAATATTCGGTGCCTGGTCGAGTGCGGACAGTCAGGAAATAGAAGGAGTTCGCAGTGTAAATAATGCCATTAAAGATTATCTGCAGCTAAAAAAACCTGAAAAACCTCTGTGTGTGGCTGTATTTGGTCCGCCTGGGGCGGGGAAGTCTTTTGTGGTCAAGGAGATAGCCAGAGGCCTTGGAATAAGAGCAGAGGCTCAATTAACTTTTAACCTTTCTCAATTTGAATCGCCCGACGAGCTGCAAACTGCATTTAGTGAAATTCGAGATCTTAATCTAAAAGGTATCATGCCGCTGGTGTTTTGGGATGAATTTGATACTCCCTGTGAAGGTCATTCATTAGGATGGCTGCGCTATTTTTTGGCGCCTATGCAAGATGGAGAATTTGCTGACCACGGTGTATCTCGGCCTCTGGGAGGTGGTATTCATGTTTTTGCGGGAGCGACCAGACATTCTTTGGAAGAATTTCAAAGGGGCGACAATGCAGAGGAGCGGGCGGCCAAGAAGCCTGACTTTATAAGTCGACTGCGCGCTTATATAAATATCCGGGGAATAAACGGCAATCCCAATACCGTTGAAGATAGGCTGTACATGATTCGTCGGGCGTTTATTCTCAGACAGTACCTGGAGATCAACGCACCGCAGATCTGGACAAGTGGTGAATTTGTTATCGAGGCTGGAGTTCTGGATGCATTTTTGCGGGTGACCAAGTATACGCATGGCGCTCGCTCTATGGAGAACTTAATCAAAATGAGCAATTTAGCTGATAAAAGAAAATTTGAATTATCAAGTCTGCCTCCGGATAATATTCTGGAGATGCATGTAAATGTAAAAGAGTTTAATGCCCTGACCTGCATGGGGCATCGTGATATGCTCAGAATAGGCATCGCTGGCCATAATAACCTGGCGCCCAATCAGATTGAACGGTTAGAGGAAGCCGTCGATGAAGTGATCAATTTTATTGAGCAAAAGTTCTCACAGTATTATCTTACCGTCTTCTCACCCCTGGCAGCAGGGGCAGATCGTCTGGTAGCCCGTCAGCTGTTAAAACGAGATGCGACCCGGTTGATTGCGGTATTGCCAGTTGCTCAGGATGAATATATAAATGAATTTGGCCCCACTGATGATTACAGGGTGGACCACCACGGGGCTGAACTACGGCAAGAATTAAAATACTGGTTGTCGCACAAGGCCATAGAAATAATAGAAATGCCTCCTTCTCCGACGAGAAAGTCAGCCTATCTTAAAGCCGGATATTTTATCGCTGAAAATAGTGACATATTAATATTGCTCTGGGATGGCAATGATGAACAGAATAGCTCGCTAACAGCCCAAATCGTAGCTCGGGCTGAAAAACTTAATAAACCCATCTGCCATATCTGGGCTAGTAATTATAATGGTAATTTATTAAGGGCTAATGTTGAAATTACATGTGGCGAAATAAAGTATAAAAACTTTCAGTGCGACACACCAGTTAAGGATCTCAAGGATAGATGGAAACCCGTCTGATTTTCACCATATATTCGCCATTAATTGAACCAGTAACGAAACAGATGCTACTGCAAACCAGCAGCATAATCCTAATAATATGGGTTTAAATCCGTTGGTGATTAATTTTTTGAGCTGAGTATTTAATCCTATAGCTGCCATTGCCATAATGATTACGAATTTCCCAATTGTCACCAGCGAATGTGACACCTGTCCAGGAATACCTGCCAATGTATTAATTATGGCTGCCAAGACAAAACCGAGCACAAACCAGGGAAATACTTTTGCAAAATGAAATGTAGTACCTTCTATGGTAGTTTTGCTCTGTCGAGTCGTATATATAGCCAGCACTAAGGTAATGGGTACAATCATCAAGGTCCTGGTCAGCTTTACTATGGTTGCAAAGGCAAGCGCATTATTGTTGCCTGCAACTTCACTCCATGCTGTAGCAGCTGCCACAACAGATGAGGTATCGTTTATCGCAGTTCCGGCCCACATCCCGAAGCCTGTATCACTCATGCCCAATAAGTGACCCAGTGGTGGAAAAATAAAAATAGCGGCAATATTGAAGAGAAAAATTGTTGAAATGGCATGAGTAATATCTTCGTCTTTCGCCTGTATAACAGGTGCTGTCGCCGCTATGGCCGAGCCACCACATATTGAGGTGCCAACACCGATCAGGGTGGTCATCTTTCCGTTAAGCCCCAAGGCTTTGCCTATCAAAAACGCCACCATAAAAGCAGTAGAAAAAGTAAACAGCATGATATACAATGATTGACTGCCAACCTTAATTACATTAAACAGGTTCATTTCAAAGCCCAGCAAAATAATTGAATACTGGAGTAAGTTCCTGGAGGTATATTTTACTCCGTCATTTAACATGTAGCAGGCTGGGGTAAGGTTTGCACATCTGCACCGGAGCTTTGTTGTCTGCAGCTGGGGAAAAAACATTGCCAATAACATCCCCGTAAGGATTCCGAAAACGGGACCTCCGATCATGGGAAAAACTTTTCCTAATAACCACGCCGGAACAGCAATTGAAAAACAAAATAGTATTCCGGGTGTTGCCTTTCTGATTTGTTGCATCGTATTCATCAACTCCTTGAGATTGTATCTTATCGTTTGGAAATATATTTGTAAAATACTATTATGTAATATATATTATTGGTAAAAGACTATGCATCGGAGGCCATGATGACATTAAGACATTTAAGGATATTCATAACTGTAGCGGACTGTGGGACCATGACCGCTGCAGCTGAAGCCATGTTTATTGCTCAGCCAACTGTAAGTCAAGCCATATCAGAGTTGGAAAACTTTTATGGGGTTAAGCTCTTTGATCGAATTTCCAGGCGCCTATATATAACTGAAATCGGCAAGCAAGTATTAAGCTATGCGAGGCATATTACTGCCCTGTTTGACGAAATGGATCAGGTGATAAAGAATTCGGATAAAAGCGGTATCTTAAGAGTCGGTGCAACTGTTACCATTGGAGCATACCTCCTACCACAACTCGTCAACGAATTTGCCAATATGTATCCTTCACTGCAGATCCAAGCAGTGGTGAAAAATACTAAGGATATTGAAAGCCTGATTAGCAAAAATATCGTTGACTTCGGTGTGGTTGAAGGCACGGTACATAGTGCCGATATCATTTCAACTGCATTTATGGACGATGAACTGGTCTTGATTTGCGGCAAAAGTCATCCCCGATATAAGCTGCAGAGCATTTCTCGCCTTGAACTTGCCAAGCTTGATTTTATTGTAAGAGAGCAGGGGAGTGGTACAAGGGAACTATTCGAGAATGTTATGGCTGCTAATGATATCAATTGGCGGCCTATTTGGGAGTGTAATGGTTCTGACGGGATAAAGAGCGCTGCTATGGAGGGAATTGGAGTTGCGGTTATATCCAAACGACTGGTTGAGCTTGAAGTGAAAAGAAATGAGCTCAGCATAATCAAAGTTGACGGCCTCAACTTTAAGCGCAAGTTTAGTATCATTTATCATAAGAATAAATACCTTACCGAGTCAATGAAAGCGTTTTTTGAACTATGCCACAGATTTAAAAATCGTCAGTTGCTCCACCATCGCCAAACACCGGTATAGCTTCTCCTAAAAAAGTAGGTTGGGGCTTGAATGTTGTCAGCCAGAAATCCTTGTTCCTGGCCACCATTTCTCTGACTGCAGTATGGAAATAATTCTTACTTGATCACCTTCTTCTATTTCGTTTTGCGTAATAATTTTTGGACCTAATCAGTGATATCCTGTTGCTGCTACCCTATAATGTCCAGCGATAGACGGCGTATGTTGACCAAAAACTGACGGACACCGTGCCCGGAATGAATAATAAGCAGGAGGTATGTTCAATGAATCTGTTTAAAATACCAACCCGGATACCCGCCGAAGAACTATTCGAAGACATAATTCCAGATAATGGAGTTCTGATTGAACGAATAATTTCTACAGGTCAGGTGACCCCGCCCAATGATTGGTTTGACCAGGAGCGAGATGAATGGGTGGTATTACTCCAGGGTAATGCCAAGCTATCCTGGGAGGACGGAAAAATGCTGGATATGGGGCCGGGGGAGTGGGTGTTTATATCAGCCCATGAGCGGCACCGTATAGATTATACTTCTAAAGAGCCTCCCTGTATATGGTTAGCGGTTCACGGTAAGCTCAAGTAAGCTTCTGTCAGTAATTGTTCCAGACCAAGCTAGCTGGTTCAAATAATGTAGTTAATACTTGAGTTTGGAAACATATCTCTGGTGTTCTGAGTAAAGAAAGAATTAAATGTTTGATTTATTAATAAAGCTCGCCCGGGCAACTTATCGATTAACTAGGGCGAGCCTAAATTTTCTAATCAACCAAGTAATAAGATTACAATACTGCCAGACCTTGTGCTCCCAGTTCAGGCAGGCCGGTGTTTTCAAACACCTGTAAACGAACCAGTCGCCCGTCCTTCCTTATACGAAAAACACTGACAGATCCCTGGTTGCCGTTAAGAGTGTAAAAATTACGCCCGTCCCGGCTGACTCCACTATCAATTGGGGCCCCGGTTCCCAACAGGGTACTGAAAACAGTATCCAAAACAAACAATCTGCCGTTCCTTCTTATGCGATAGGTGGTGATAGTACCATTGCCGGCATTGGCAGTATACGCAAACCTTTCGCTCTTTGAAACTGCCACCCAACAGGTGGCCTGCTGGCCATTTAGTACCGATCCACTAACAACCGTCAATGTGCCGCTAAGATCGGCAGTGTAAGAGGAAAGCGCATTTGGCCCTGACTCTGATACCAGCAGAAACCCTCTGGAAAGGAAAACTGATCCGAAAGGTCCATTACCATTAGAATTGTTTACCGTCGGACCGCTTAGAGTACCGTCACTGTTGACCTGGTAAACGGACAGCTTATTGGTCGACAATTCCGAAACCACCAGCAGACGGCCGTTAGGACTAAAGACTACGCATGATGGTTGGGCCGAGGTTGTGCTCAGCGGGTTTGAGCCAATAAAAGTAAGACTGCCGTCATTTTCAATTCTGAACCCGGTGACATTGGAAGTATGGGTGGCATCGCCTACATTGGTTGCGAATAGAAGTTGGCGAAACTGGGCCAGGCTGTTGGGTCTGACGCCACCGGACGATTCCACATCCAACAAAGTCAACTTGCCGTGGTGGGATACCCGAAAACTGCTTATGGTGTTGCTGCCGGCATTGACGTTAAAAAGATAGCGGCCGCGGCGGGACAGGATGACTGATCCTTGCGACGCCAGCGGGTCGACCGTGGCTTGGCCGGTACCTGAGCCCCCAGTTGGGTAGGAATTTAGGAAACTGAGTCGACCGTTGATGCTTCTACGTAGAGCCACAACTTGATTGGTGCCTGCAGCATTGGTCATACTATATACAACGCCCCTGCTGCGCTTTTTGTGTTTACAATTCATGAGAAGCCCCCCTTTTATAAATGTGATACCGTACACTGCATAATATTCATGGGCGGCAGAAAATGGTACAATCTGACGAATATAGTAAGACAGGAACTATTCGGAATTAAGATGCCAGTTGGTTGGGTGCCCTGGTGATTATCGACAAGTTGAAGGGGGATGAAGCCACTACATCACATGAATCATTGAAAAGGTGAAAGAAGAATAGTCCATACAGGTGGACCAAAATTACCAGCGGGAAACTTTCACGTAATGGCGACCTTTACGTGACGTTTCCCCAATCTAATATTAACAGAGATCAAAGCAAGATGGAGTATATCGGGTTAGGGGTATTAATAAAATTGAGGAAGCGTACCATATAAATGCTATAGATGTAATCGCAGTACAAGGCTTGTCTAACCACCCTTATTTGCCTAATATGCGCTGTAGTACACGCTGAAGTAAAGGTTTTTTAATTGTAGAATCTTGACTCTGCACAATCTCTGGGCTTGGTTGGGTATTAACCATATTGGCTTCCGTGCAATGGGGAGGCATGGGTTTGGCTATTGCCGAAAGTGGTTTTGACTGCTCGGCAGGATGCATCGCATTGACCCTTGGGGATGTTTTATGATCCATATTTACCTCGATCGGCCGTTGTGTGTGCTTGTCATGATGCTGAGGCGGCTTGGGGTAAGAACGTTTTTTTTGCGTTTTTCTTGGGTCCGACTTAGAAGCAGTCAGGGGCGGCTTGCTCTTCTGTGAATTCGCCTGTATCCATTTCTCGACCGAAGCTTTGCGCTCATTGAAAACAGCCTCCGAGGGCAATTCCGCTTCCGCAATCAAGGCTCCGATATGTTCTTCAATCTCATAGAGGCTCATGATGTCTTCGCCTGTAACCAAAGAGATGGCGCGGCCTCCGTTCCCGGCTCTGCCAGTACGTCCGATCCTATGCACGTAGCTGTCTTTTTCGATAGGGACATCATAGTTGATCACCAAAGACAAATCGTCGATGTGTATGCCGCGGGCTGCAACATCTGTGGCTACCAGCAAATGAAACTCTCCCTGCTTGAACTGCTGTAAGGTCTTAAGCCGTTTAATCTGGGGGATATCTCCGTGCAAGGCCTGAGAAGCATACCCTTTTCGGGATAAAAATCTTTGCACTCTATCGACAGTGATGCGGGTGTTGCAGAAAATCAAACAACTTTCCGGTTGCTCAACCAGAAGCAGACGGTTCAACTGTATGCTTTTTTCGCTATCCTTCACACGGTAGTATACTTGTTGGGTGGTAGCTACTGTCTTGGTCTGCGATTCAATCTCAATAGTTACTGGATTTTGCATATACTCCCTGCAAATATTGTGGATTTCAGCAGGTATGGTGGCTGAAAAAAGGAGCGTTACTCTATTTTTGGGGAGGGTTTTAATGATTCTTACCACCTGATCGAGAAAGCCCATGTCCAGCATCCTGTCTGCTTCATCAAGTACCAAAAAGCGTATATGTTTGGTTTTTAAATGCCCATGCTGAATGTGATCAAAGACCCGGCCGGGTGTTCCGGTAACAATGGCAACACCTTTATTAAGGGCCTGAATTTCAACATTCATATTATGCTGCCCGTATACAGGCATTGTCTTGTGCCGAAGATGCTTGGCCATCTGTTTGAGATCGCTGTCTACTTGGACTGCCAGTTCCCGCGTTGGGGTGAGAATCAGACCCTGGGGTCCTGCCGCTTCGGGATCAGTCATTTGCAGCATGGAAACTCCATAAACAGCAGTCTTGCCACTGCCCGTTTTAGACATGACGATCAGATCTTCTTGCTTCAGAACATGAGGAATTGCTCTGCTCTGTACCTCTGTAGGTTCCTCAAAGCCCATATCTTCAAGGGCCTTTAAAATGGGAGGCGCAATGCCCAAGTTTTTAAAACTACTTTTCATTATTATCTTCTTTCATTATTGCTAGAGTTTAATTGTACCATTTACTGCTGGTTTGTTCTATACCAGGGACATGGGGACAGGCACCTTGAATGGTTTCTTGAGGAGCAAGTTGCCACGGAAGAGCGCAAGGGGCAGGGTCGCGTAGAATATTGTTTTGCGGCAAATTAGATTCATGAAAACATTGCTTTATAATTCAATCACGGTTAGAATATCAAAGGTAAAATTTTGAGCAAAGGGGATTATGACGACTTTGGAAGAACAAAACAAACAAATAAACTGGGCTGGGTTTGTAGAAACAACTATCGTTAATTTTTTTCAAGAAAACGAACTCGAAAAACTCTCACTAGAAGATGGCAAAGGGAATAAAGCTAAATTAAATAAACAAAAAGATAATGTAATTAAGGTCGAATATACTTCAACTACGACATTATAAATAAGATGCTAGTGAAAAGAGCACCCGCTGCAAGGCAGGTGCTCTTTTTTATGGCTAAGTATACCCGCCAAAAGGTATTGTAATAAATCCTATAGCTGTCATTGCCATTATGATTATGAATTTTCCAATTGTCACCAGCGAATGTAACACCTGTCCGGTCCCCCTATGTGGCTTGACAAGAAGGGGTATTGCTGTATACTTAATTAGTAAATTACTAAATTACTAATTAAAATATAAGAGGTGTGTGTAATGAAAATACCGGTAACCTTAAAACATAAACCAGTGATAGTGGTAGATAATTATGAACAGGTCGATGGCAGGAATGCCTATGATTCTGATGCAAAGGGATTATCATTGGGACTTGCACAGTGGAATGATAGGGGGAAAGTTGAAATTTCCGCCAAGGTATGGAGATATACCGGCGAAAAATGGTCGAGACAATCCGAGGAACTGCCCCTGCACAGGGTACTCGATCTGGCCCTGCTCATAGCTAAATCAAGACAATATTTTATGGAGGCTTACCGTTATGAAAAGCTGTATGATCCCGAAAAAACGACAATTGATAGAGTAGGGTTGCAGGGGGATGCCATGACTGTTGAGATATGTACCGATAATCCAATGATTGATGAGGATATAAAGCTATTTCGGGATTGCATTAGTAAAGATGATGAACTGATAGGCGAAAGGTTAAGTACTCTCGCCGCTATTTTGAGAGATATGGGTTATTAAGGTGACAGGGGACGGTTCTCTTGACACCTCCTTTCGAAGATCTCAAGGAGGTGTCAAGAGAACCGTCCCCTGTCATCCATTAATGGGGGAGTGAAAAGCGTGAAGCTGTCGAGTGAGAAAAAGAAGGAACTTCAGGCCCAATATAAGTTGATGAAACCGGATATGGGTGTTTTTGCAATAATCAATAAAAGCAATGGCAAACATTATTTGGAAGCAACCCATAATTTAAAAGCAAAGATGAACAGCACCGAATTTAAGCTTAAAGCCGGGAGTTATCCTAACAAAGAGCTGCACAAAGACTTGCAAGCTCTCGGAGCTGACGGATTTGAAATTAAGATTCTTGAGCAACTCGAGTATGACGAGGATGAACCCAAAACTGATTATACAGATGATCTGGAGTTACTGAAAATGATATGGATTGAAAAGCTTACTAAGGAAAATGTTGAGTTTTATTAAGAGATGAAACATAACCGAAATGATGAGGCTCTTGCCTGTATAGATTTATATAATTTGGATAAATGGGAACTGCAAAGTGAAAGTGGAAATCATAAAGGAATAAGTAACGGAATACAGGTATAGCAAGGGGGGGATTATCATAAGAATATCGGAACATGTTATGCAACTTGGGAACCGTCATTTCAACTATTTTGTTATAGGTCAGGAAGAGGCCGCTATCATAGAAGGCGGGGTGACCGGCGGGGTTATTAGCCTGAACCGCCAGTGGTTGCAATTGCAAAGAAAACCAGCGATTCGTTATCTGATCGCCTCCCATGCCCACTTTGACCATGTTTGTGGCATCCCTGCCCTGCAAGAACTATTCCCTGAAGCCAGTGTCCTGGCCAGTGCAGAAGCCCAAAAGGTGCTTGGTAAACCCAAAATAGTCCACAACTTTTTCGCACAGGATGAGAAAATGTCTGCGGTCCTGGCTGCCGAAGGCATCCTGGAGGAGATCCCGCTGTCACCCCAACCTGATTCAATTGGGGTTGATCAGGTTATAGGGGAAGGAGGAGAGATACAATTGCGAGGGGGATTGAAACTGCGAGTTATCGACGCCCCTGGTCATAGCCCCTGTAGTTTGGCCTTCTATTTACCCCAGGAGCAGGTCATGTTTGTATCCGACTCGGGCGGCTTTCAAATATCAGACGACAGCCTTTTTCCGATATTTTTCCAGGGATATGAACTGTATCAAGAAACTCTTAAAAGGTTAAGGGGGTTCCCCACTCGCGTATTGGCAATTCCCCACGAAAAGATATGGATTCAGGGTGAAGTGCAGGCCTTTTATGATCGAGCCATGAAAACTGCCCAGGATGCTTATGCAGCTATTGAGAGGATGCTGAATAGCGGCTTGGATGAGGAAGCCATCAAGCGCGATTTGTTTTCCTATTACTATCGGGGAAATCTAAGGATATATACTGCAGAAAACATTACTACCTGCGTAGATCTATTAGTTCGTCGAGTTAAGGAGTGCCTGAGGTGACAGGGGACGGTTCTCTTGACACCTCCTTGAGATCTTCGAAAGGAGGTGTCAAGAGAACCGTCCCCTGTCACCACCTGTCACCCTTGTTTCAAATAATGTAGTTTATACTTGAGTCTGGAAACATATCGCTAGTGTTCTGAGTAAAGAAAGAATTAATGGACTTCATCTCCTCCGCTGGATACACAAATTTGCCATAACCGAATTGGCCATATTTAAACTTGCGTTCCTCCTCGTTCATGGGCAAGGTACTCTCAGGGTAAATGTCAATGATAGTGTTTTTGGCCCGGGTAGTGAAACGGTGTGATATCACCTCAAAGGCTATGTGCTTACTTTTGAGAACATCCTTCAGCTCTTCAAACATCCGGTGATACTGCTGCTCCCATCCTGGAAATAAGATTACGGGTCCAATTATGAACCCCAGTGGATATTCTGCTTGGGCAACTTTATTGGCCGCTTGTATCCTTTGCTTTAAGCCAGGGGTGGCATGTTCGTATGTTTGAATGATATGATCCGCATTGATACTGAAGCGGATCGTCGTTTTATGGTGGTGCTCGATGTTGAGAAGTGTATCAATATCGGTAAACTTTGTTACAAACCTGAATTTTGCATGCTCATGTTGGGAGAAGAACTGGATGGCCCGGGCCAGGGATCTGGTATAGGGTTCTACCGGCACTGGATCTGATACCGCGGCACCCTCGAAGATAGTAATATCTGGTTTCCTCTGTACTATATAATCAGCCGCCTGCTGAAGTATTTCATCAACATTAACATAGACGCGAATATAGGGGTTCTTGCCGAATTGGGTATTAAGATAACAGTACTCGCATCTCCCCGTGCAGCCCGTCACCAAAGGCAGTTGATAGTGTGCAGATGGTTTGCAGCTCTGAAACTTAAGGGTTTTTCTTATCCCTACCACCAGGGTTCTTTTGGCCTCTTGATGGGTTTCATTGGTGGTCTTGCCCGTAATCCCTTTGATTCTTTGGCCAGGTTCCATAACCTCAATCTTAACTTGGGGATTGGAACTAAAATGATCCCGTATCTGCTTGGCCATAGCGTAATTCAAAGCGGCTTCCTCAAACACAATCCGGCGAGGTATAAAAGGCATAGCTTAACCTCCAATTTGAATGCTTAACCATAACTTACTCACAACCAAATAATAGTATGCATAACTCAGGATGACGCTTTTGATGGGCTATTTCTTAACGAAAGTGAACAAGAGCCGTTTGCGTGTGCCTGCAGAAACGACCCGCCATAAACATCCCCCTGTACCATCACATCTGGCCAAAACATCCTCCGGTGTCATCCTCCTTTTGTAACTTTACTGCTATAATTATCACTAAGTTATTAGGGGTGATGGTGGTGGAGTCAGTTCGCAACTTATATATAACTTACGAGAGATATATATTTAGATATTTGTACAGCTTAACACTTGATTATCATCAGGCTGAAGAACTGACTCAGGAAACCTTCTTACGGGTGGTAAAATCATTACCCCGGTTCCGTCAGGATTCACATGTTTCTACCTGGCTTTATGGCATTGCCAGAAATGTATATCTGGAATGGATAAGAAAGAAACCGAAATTATTAATCAGCCTGGATGAGGAGACACAAAAAGCCCCATATGAAAAAGGAGCCCAACTGCAGTTGGAAAACCTGGAAACAGGAATGCTCTTGCGAGATATACTTAAAAAGATGCCTGATCAATATCGTGAAGTGTTGCTTCTTCGTGATTGGCAGGGGTTCAGTTATGAAGGAATATCCGTAATAACCGGTCGTTCCATTTCCTGGGTAAAGGTAACTATTTTTCGGGCCAGAAAAGCTTTTAAAATAGCCTATTCGGAGGAGGGAGCAGAATGAGTAAGTATCCATGCGCAGTAATTCAAGATTTAATTCCCCTTTATAAGGATGGCATTCTCAGTGCCCAGACTGAACAAATAATCAGGGAACATTTAGAGGAATGTCCGCAATGCAGAGATCTAATTGACGATGATTACTCCCAGCCTGTCGATACTGAACTTGTTGAAACACTGCCGGAGGCAGACACTTTTAAAAGATTGTCCAAACGCGTGAGAAACTGGGGATTATACACCGGCCTGGCCATTTTGGCAATAATATTAACGGTAGGGGCAGTCAGTTTTTATATGGGGCGTGGTGAAAGTGAACCAGCACTTAGTGTCCGTCAAGCAGTAAATATATTTGCCAAAGAAGGTATTCAATTAATTAAAATCAAAGACCCTGCTGCTGAAGAAATAAACGGGGTTAAGCCGGTCTCCTTTTTGATAAATTATACGGGCAATAAACTGCATATTTATCGTTATGACTCTATTGCTGAACGCAAGACTGCTGATGAAATGTGGAGAGAAAACAACCAGGACAAATATTTCTATTCAACAACAAACGGTGCCAAAAATATGATATTCATTATTGTTCCGGTAGATGAAAAGCAGATAACTATTGAAGATTGGAAACTGGTAGGTAAAGTCTCCAAAACTGTTTTCGAGAAACTTAATGATACCCAGGAAATTGTTTTTACCGGGGCGGGTGAAAACTGGGAATCCCAAACAGTAGTAAAATACTACGAATATTTCTATCATGATGAAGATGGGACTCTAAACTATGAAAGTTATTATGAAAAATCGGCCTCGCTTAAATACCTGGGCCAGGATATAGAATCAGTAGGGGAAATATCTTATGAAATGCAGCAAGGCTCTGGCAAAGGCTCGGGCACAAACCCTTACATGAGTCCTGACGGGACAGTAAGTCTGGGTTTATCGGGCGGCAATGGCTTAATTCCCCGTGCTGACCAAGATATAACCTTTACCATCAGATGGAATGACCGGGAAGAAACATTTGTGGCCCGAGCCGAATAAATGCTATTATTTTAAGAGTTGTTTAGGGCTCAATAGGAACAAATCTCAGTTTTAAGCGTGAGGTAGAAATATATTGACTAAAAAACTATATATCACAGAAAAACCATCGGTGGCAGGCAGCTTTGCCAGCGTATTAGGTTTAGAAATATCCAAATCCGATCGGGGCAGGGGCTATGCGGAGAACGATCGAGCAATCATAAGTTGGTGCTATGGTCACCTGGTGACCATGGCTTACCCGGAGGTCTACAATCCTGCCTACAAGTCATGGCGGGTAGAGCATTTACCCATTATCCCCCAGGAATATAAATACAAGATTATTGATAATGAAGGAACCAAAAAGCAGTTTGAAGTGATAAGGAAACTGATGCATCGGCATGATGTGGATATGATTTACTCCTGTACAGATAGCGGGCGGGAAGGTGAGTATATATTCCGCCTGGTCTATCAACAAAGTGGAACGAATAAACCTGCCAAACGGGTGTGGATATCTTCCCAGACTGAAGAAGCAGTAAGAAGGGGAATCGATGAAGCCAAGGATATCAGCGAATACGATTCCTTGTCCCGGGCGGCCTATTGCAGAGCCAAAGAGGATTGGCTCTTTGGCATGAATTTCAGCAGAATTTACACCTGCCAGTATGGCCAGGATTTATCGGCTCGTTTAAAAGAGGAGAAGCGGTCGGTAATTGCCATTGGGCGAGTGATGACATGTGTCTTGGGTTTAGTTGTAGATCGTGAATTGGAAATCAGAAACTTTGTGCCTAAAGTTCATTATGGGATAATAGCCAGCTTTTTGTCTCAAGAGAGCAGAATTGCCTATAAGGGTAAGTGGCAGCCCAAGAAAAAAAAGGGGCCCGAGCCGTCCGATGAACTTGGAGACGAAGAAAAATATCTCAGCCAGGAGGAAGCCCTGGCGATTATCGACAAATTGAAGGGACACCAGGCCACCGTAAAAAAAGTAGAGGTCAAAGTGAAGAAGGAAAAACCACCCCTGCTTTTTAATCTGGCCGAGCTGCAATCGGAAGCCAACAAAAAATTCAAACTTCCGGTTGATAAAACTTTAGAGATTGCTCAGAGCCTCTACGAGAAAAAACTTATATCTTACCCGCGAACAGACAGTCGGGTATTATCCACGGATATTATTCAAGAAATACCCAAAGTCCTTAATGGGTTGTATAAGAATATAGCGTTCAAGGACGCTGTAATTAGAATTAAGGATTTTGGCAAGCTGGCTATTGATAAATCCAATAAAAGGTTTGTGGATGACAGTAAGGTAACTGACCATTACGCTATCATTCCCACCTATGTGGCAACGGATGTGTCCAGGTTAAATGCAGACAGCCGGAATGTATACAGCATAATTGTGAAAAGGTTTCTGGCCATTTTCTACCCGGCCGCGGAGTATAATACGGTAAAGGTAGAGACAGAAATCACCGGTGAAAATTTTGTAACCAATTCCAAAACATTAAAAGAGCCCGGCTGGAAAGAGGTCTATGAAGTCACCCCGGCTAAAAACGAAGAGGAGATCTCCGCCTCACCTATTCATCTGCTGGTCAAAAAAGAAAAGTGCGATACGACGGCCCTGGATTTAGAGCAGAAGGAAACGAAGCCACCCTCCCGATTCTCCGATGCGGCCTTGATTCTGACTATGGAAAAAGCGGGGAAGTATATCGAAAACGAGGAGCTCCGAGAACAGATAAAGACGTGCGGCATCGGTACGTCAGCCACGCGTTCGGGGATTATCAAGAAGCTTAAGGATATTGGCTATATTAAAATCAATCCCAAGACCCAGATTGTTTCACCCGAGCCCAAAGGAGAGGCGATTGTGGAACTGGTTCGTCTATCAGCCAAAGAGCTGTTAAATCCTATCCTGACTGCCAGTTGGGAAAAGGGCTTGTTCATGATTCAAAATAATGAGATTACCGAGGAGGTTTTTGAAGCAAAGTTGAACAGCTACATTACTCGCACTATTGCCAAGGTGAAGAAGAATAGAGGTGCAGCACTTCGCGTTCAGCAGACAATTAAAAATTGACCCGGAGTATTTATATTTTAATGAAGTTAATCGTGGGATAAGGGAAAAGGTTTCTTTTTGCATAGGGCTTCAACCGGACAGGCTTTACAGGATGGATTCTTTTTACAATGATGTTTGGCATGTTCGACAATTAAAGCATGAAATTCGTTATACAAGTATATGTCCTGGGGAATGCTTGCCTCAATTCTCAGCCGCAATCCGTCATAAGTATTTGGTATATCAAAGCCGAGCCTAAATAATATGCGTTTTGTATAAGTATCTACTACAAAAAAAGGCTTGTTCAGGGCATACAATAAAATAGAATCAGCCGTCTCACATCCCACTCCCTTAACTGCCAGGAGTTCGCTGCGCAGAAATTGCCCCTCCATCAGCATGGCTTTCTCTACATCATAAGAGTATCTTTTAAACCACTCAGTAAGGGCTTTGAGCTTGATTGCTTTTTGATTGTAATAACCACTGGGCCGAATTATTTGTCCTAATTCATCATGGCTGGCCGAAGCTATGAACTGGGGAGATAAGTGCTCCCCAAAATTTCTAATAGCCTTTTCTACATTCATCCAGGTTGTATTTTGGGTCAAGATAGCACCAACCATCATTTCAAATGGTGTTTGGGCCGGCCACCAGTGCCTCGGACCATATGCATTTAAAAGGTTGTCGTATATTTCTAATAATCCGTTCATATACACCTCAAGTTAGGGGACACAGCGAATAGGGGGACTTTTCCTTGTGCCATTTTATTGGTTCCCACCGTTATGACTCTTTAAATGACACACCCAAAATGTCCCCTTATGTCAATAGCGGGAGATTTTTACGTAATGCCGACCTTTGCGGGATGTTCCGCCCATCTCTTCTAATCGGAAGCGGCCTAACCCGCGTACCGAGATAAGATCCCCGGCCTTGATCGCAGCGGAACATTTATAGACCTCCCTATGGTTGATTTTCGCATTGCCACCCTCGATGTAGGTATCCACCTCAGAGCGCGACAAATTAAAAGCAGCCCCAATAGCCGCATCTAGTCGCAAAGAAGCCAGGCTGATTTGTATAGTCTTGAGTTCCGGTGGCTCATAGACAAAATCTTCACGGGAGATTATCTCCACCAGTACAGAGCTATGTTTTACACGGTTAAGCTGCTGACAGATAAAATCCGCGATGCTTACATCAACGATCAAAAACGCCATGGTGTTTTGAACCAGAATGTCCCCCAACTTTTCTCGCTTCAATCCCAGGTTTACAACCGCTCCCAGGTAATCACGGTGGCCAAGTGATTGCTGTTTATACTCTTTATGGATGATCCGTAGATAGGTAATCCTGTTGTCGGGTTCTGTTTCCCATAGGGGAGCAACGGCTAATCGTTGACGTTCGGCTTCTTCATAGCCTCCGTCCAACCGCCAGATAATATCAGGTTGATTGACTGCTACCGCTCGTGCCAATTCCTGTTGCCTAAGATCCAGGAAATCACTTGCCCCGCCTATCCCGTCGACTGCCCTTTGGGCAAGCTCAATCAACCGGGCGATTACCCTTTTTTCATCTTCATTGCAGGCCAATTTAATTAAGTAATCATTCATATTTTCTCAGGCTTTCACAATAATTTATCTGCAATAATATACACTTAATTCTTCAAAACACTACATGTGAATTGATTTAACCGTTTCCATATTTATATATACCACCAACCCTTATCAATAATCAACTCCGGATTTCTGTAATGCCTTCGTAGTAAGCTGGGAAAATTGGAACCTTAAATACTTTTTTATTTTCAGGGAACACTTATAGTGTGTAGAAAGGAGGATCGATCATGAGTAAAAATAGTTCGGCGAGTGATTCTGACAAACAAGAAAAGGGAGCGGATCTCAATGTGAACTCACAACTGGTTGTCGGTGGCGAGCTACACCAAACTGCTGGTGGAGAGCACCCCCCGCTCACCACTAACCAGGGCGTTACGCTTTCCGACAATCAAAACTCGCTCCGGGCACATCAGCGGGGCCCTACGCTTCTGGAAGATTTCATCCTTCGCGAAAAAGTCACGCATTTCGATCACGAGCGTATTCCCGAGCGTATCGTTCACGCGCGAGGGACAGGCGTGCATGGATTCTTCGAGCTGACCGACTCGTTGCAACAATACACCACCGCCAAGATACTCACCGAGGTAGGTGAGAAGACCCCCGTATTTACTCGTCTATCGACCGTCGCAGGCGGCGCGGGTTCGGTAGATACGCCTCGAGACGTACGCGGATTTGCCGTCAAGTTTTATACCAAGGAAGGTAACTGGGACCTGGTCGGCAACAACATTCCGGTTTTCTTCATCCAGGATGCCATCAAATTCCCTGACGTCATCCATGCCGTAAAAATGGAACCCGACCGCGGCTTTCCGCAAGCGGCAAGTGCGCACGACACATTCTGGGATTTTATTTCGCTTATGCCTGAATCCATGCACATGGTGATGTGGATCATGTCTGATCGCACCATACCGCGTTCGCTGCGGATGATCGAAGGCTTTGGGGTGCATAGCTTCCGGCTGATTAACAAAGCCGGCCAATCAACCTTCGTCAAATTCCACTGGCGTCCCAAGCTCGGCCTGCAGTCCACCATTTGGGATGAAACAGTTAAAATTACCGGCGCTGACCCGGATTTCCACCGCCGTGATATGTTTGAAGCCATCGCCGCAGGTAAATTCCCCGAATGGGAATTGGCAGTTCAGCTTTTCACGCAGGAGGAAGCTGACAAATTCCCATTCGATCATTTGGACGCAACCAAGCTGATTCCCGAAGAACTGGTGCCCTTGAAAGTGATCGGCCGCATGGTGCTGAATCGCTGGCCGAACAATTTCTTCGCAGAAACTGAACAGGTTGCTTACTGTGCTTCTAATGTTGTACCAGGCATTGATTTCTCCAATGATCCACTGTTGCAAGGCCGTTTATTTTCCTATCAAGATACGCAGCTTTCGCGCCTGGGTTCGCCCAATTTTCATCAGATCCCGATCAACGCACCTAAATGCCCGTTCTCCAACCAACAACGCGACGGACACATGCAAATGGAGCAACCGGCGGGCCGGGTTGCATATGAGCCTAATTCCTTGTCTGGTAACTCGCCCCGCGAAACACCGGGCAACAGTTTTCATAGCGCTGCAGTAGCTGAAACAGGCGATAAAGGCCGCATCCGTGCCGCGAGCTTTGCCGATCACTACAGCCAGGCGCGGCAGTTCTATATCAGCCAAACCGCGTATGAGCAGGCGCATATCGCCTCCGCGTTAGTGTTTGAGCTTTCCAAGGTGGAACATGTGCACGTGCGTGAAGCGATAGTCGGTCACCTGCGACATATCGAAGAAGACCTTGCCCAACGGGTCGCTGCGGGCCTTGGGTTCGACAAAATTCCCGATGCGCCGGTGGCCGCAGTGCCTGTGCAGGAGATGGCGCCATCGCCCGCATTGCAGATCATCGGCAAGATGAAAGACACACTCATGGGGCGCACGATTGGCATCCTGATTACAGATGGTTCAGACGGTGCTGCTATTGAGAAGATGAAAAAGGCCGCGATAGAGGCGGGTGCTACCGTGAAGACCGTTGCTCCCAAAGTGGGAGGTGCGAAGCTTGCCGATGGCACCATGCTGGCTGCTGATGGACAATTAGCTGGTACCCCTTCGGTGCTATTCGATGCAGTTGCTGTCATCCTCTCCGACGAAGGCGCCAAGACATTGTCGATGGAAAGCGCCGCGATTGATTTTGTGCGCGATGCTTTCGGTCATCTCAAGGCAATCGCCTTCGACAAAGGCGGCCAAACGCTTTTGAACATAGCGAATGTCGGACAAGACGCAGGTGTCGTGGATATCAACAATAAAGACGCATTTATTGCTGCGGCAAAAACACGCCAATGGGACCGCGAAAAAACCGTTCGAACGTTGGCATAAGTTGGAGTCCCAAAAATGATAGGGGACGGGATTTTTGTCAGCTGTTTCACAAAATGACAAAAACCCGTCCCCTGTAATATGTAAATGTGATTGCAGTAAAAGGCTTATTCTGAGTTTTGCTTTGCTTCGAACTAGAAGCATCCTCTGGTGGTTTGCTCTCCTGTTAATCCACCTGAATCCATTTCGCAACCGAAGCTCTGTGCTCATTGAAAACAACCTCCGAGGGCACGTCTTGATAATAAACCGGCGAGATCTGCTAAGACGAATTCTCTCTTTATATTTCTTTGCAATTAGTCATATCTCAAATAATATTGTAGCTTAAATTACAATATTTGCCAATAATGCAGGATTTGAAGGTAAACATCTAGAAAACTTATGATGTGTTCTGACTCCAATCCAAACTACAGGGGAGCATGCAAATGACAGATTTAGATCTCCTTACCAGTAAAATACGTGCTAAGCTAATTAACAGAAGGGGTTTTATTCCGCTAAATACATTAACTCAAGAACAGATAACCATAGCGAATATTGACCCGGATTATTGCCGTGATTTTATCCGAAATTGCGGTTTGTCAACGGAACTTACGGAATACCTTTCACTTAACGAGATGAATGAGATTCTGATCAAACGTGGCTATCATGCTTTGTATGCTTATTGTTCAATATTTATAAAAGAAGAACAGTTTAAATCACCCTCACATATACATGGGGTTGAGCATACCAGGAGGGTCTTGTACCTGGTTTTCTGCCTGATACATTGCTTAAATATTGAAGCCGATGATGCAATAATACTAATAATAGCGGCTCTCTATCACGATATAGGGCGCACCAACGATGGGGTGGACCCCAAACATGGGGTAAAAAGCTATACGCGAGCGGAAAAAAGGGCTTTGCTTAAATCATTTTCCGATCAGGACAAGGAACTGATCAGGTTTATTATACAAAACCATAGTATCGATGATAATGAGGTTAAGGACCAGCCGGATTTATTCCATTTGGATGACCGGGACAGAGGCATCCGGCTGTTATGGATATTTAAGGATGCCGATGGCCTTGATCGGGTGCGGCTGGGCGACCTTAAGGTTCAGAAACTCAGACATCCTGAAAGCCGGGCGCTGCTGCTGGTGGCGTGGCAACTGCTGCAACAAAATGCTTGATGATGCTGAGGAAAAATACGTCACCGCAGGAAGTATTACGGGCTATAACTTCTTTATAAATCCAAGGCTTCATTCATATAGTGATTGCCCTGGATTTATTTTGCGCTAAGGATCTTCTTAAGATGATGTAAAATATATTTATAGACTATACAATAATTTATCCAGATCTGAGTAGTCTGGGCTACAATAACCTATAAATTATTTAGGTGGGACTGCTAATGAAGATCATATATCGATTACTGTTTGCCTTACATATATTTGTAGGAATAGGAGCTGTGGCAGGGGGGGTAGCGGGTATTATCAATCCGCAGGCACCCCTTGGAATGCCTCTGGAGCAATTAAAAAATTCGCCTTTTAGTGATTATCTCATACCCGGTATTATCTTATTCACTATTATTGGGCTCGGAAATTTCCTGAGCGCCTTTATGTTGCGCAGCAAATCAAGATTTAATGGGTATATAAGCAGTATTTTCAGCTGGGCTCTGGTTATTTTTATTATTGTCCAATGTATAATGCTGAACAGTGTCCATTATCTGCATGTTATATTTTTTATCATAGGGTTAGCTGAAGCTGGCATATCGATGAGGATTTTGTTTGAGCAGCGCCTATTTCCAGCCAATCTTATACGGGGATATTTTGAAGATAAGCAATAGTACTGGATCTATAATGCAGGCACGCGACTATTAGTAACAGAATGATTAAAAATTGATATATAGGTAATATATTTATATGATTCACTTTGTTACTATTTCAACGTTTTGTTAAATGATTATAGTCAGTGAACCTTATTGGGGCAAAGGATTTATGACAGAGGCTGTAAACGAAGTGATTAAATTTGGCTTTGAGGAATTACATTTGGCAGCAATTTCAGCTTATTGTTTTCCTTTTAACAAACGTTCAAAGAATATTATAAAGAAGTGTAATTTGATTATGAGGGAACATTGAAAATGGCGGAGAAGATATTTAATGGCAATATTTATGATAATGATTGCTACTTATTACTACATAGAACTTTTTGGTGCTTGACATTTGCAATTTAACCTGATACCCTGTA
>ENA-UOOH01000334-UOOH01000334.1-fermentation-metagenome-genome-assembly--contig:-NODE-334-length-56033-cov-65.703383_pt1 | contig 56033 bp, 48 predicted proteins | sample MGYA00245778_ERZ724025 | MGnify/ENA primary metagenome ERZ724025 (study PRJEB28704, sample SAMN03018313) | fermentation metagenome | biome: anthropogenic terrestrial biome; feature: soil; material... | reverse complement strand
CAGAGCACTTCGCTTAAAGCAGGGATTTCGGTTCTTCCCAGTTCCGTTGATGGGGTACTTTTTTTGCTCTGCGATCAACCTCAATTATCGGTCGACCTGGTGAGTGGTGTAGCAGAAGAAGGGTTGCGGACTGGAAAGGTGGTGACGCCAATTATTGATGACCGGCGTGCCAATCCGGTTTACTTTCCAGCCTCCTGTTTCCCGCATATTGATAAGCTTGAGGGTGATTCCGGCGGCAGGCAGATCATTTCCGCTTGTCCACATACTACCCTGGGATGGCTGGATAACTGGATGGCGAAGGATATCGATACGCCTGAGGATTACCAATTGCTTCGTGAACATTTTGGGTTGTGAAAGGTTTAAATTCTAAGGAAAGCAAAGAATCCTGCTCTATTTGTAATGAGATCCTTCGCAACAGAGGCTCAAGATGACAAGCGAGAAGGCAAGAGCTCAGGCTGACACAATACGCCGACACGGGCCTTGCATCATTATCGTATAATATACCAACTTGGAAAACTAAGCGCCTGACCTGCCAACGCGGGTGACGAGGTGGGAGGTTTCTTCTCGCGGGAGAAGATTAACCATGACAACATGGGAAAATCGATAGATCGGCGGATGCCTCCAGAGATAACCCCCTTTTTCCAGGACATATCAGAAAAACAGGAGCACTTATGTGTGGGATTGTTGCTTACATTGGCGGGCAAGATGCTACGCCTATCGTTGTTGATGGTCTTAAAAATCTGGAGTACCGGGGCTATGATTCTGCCGGGATAGCCATTCTTGAAAACAAAAAAATTGAAATCCGCAGGGTCGCAGGCAAAGTCGAGCTGCTGGAGAATTTGATCAAAAAATCTCCAGTCAGTGGCACCACTGGTATCGGACATACCCGCTGGGCAACACATGGTGCACCCAGCGAGCAAAACGCCCACCCTCACCTGGGGATGGCTGGGCGGATCGTGATCGTGCACAATGGCATTGTCGAGAATTATCTTTCCCTCAAGGAGGAATTGATTGCAGAAGGTGTTGATTTCAAGTCCGAGACCGACACTGAAACCATCGCTCACCTGATCGAGATTTTCTACAACGAATCCGCCGACCTGGCAAGCGCTGTTCAAAAAACTCTCAAGATGATAAAGGGGGCTCATGGACTGGTGGTGATGTCCACCGTGGAACCCGAAAAACTTATCGCTGCAAGGCTGGGAAATGCTGGCGGGGTGGCGCTTGGAATCGGTGATAACGAGATGTATATCGCCAGTGACATTCCGGCGATCGTCAGCCATACACGGAGGATGTGCTTCCTGGAGTCGGGTCAGTTTGCAATAGTCAGGCGGGATGGTTTTTCAATCCATGACCTGGGAGGTCAACCGGTTGAACCTGAAATTCAGAACATTCCCTGGGACCCGATTTCGTCAGAGAAGGGTAAGTATCGCCATTTCATGCAAAAGGAGATCCATGAACAAGTTCGATCCTTGTCCGATACGCTGAGCGGTAGGATCGATTATGAAAATCACCGGATCCTGCTTCCAGGTCTGAACCTTGACCCGGAAAAGGCGAGAGAAATCAAGAAGATATTCATCACAGCTTGCGGCACAGCAGCTTATGCCGGCATGGTTGGGAAGTATCTGATTGAACACATTGCCAGGATCCCTGTGGAAGTATCGGTTGCCTCTGAGTTTCGCTACAGCGATCCGATCATCGAGAAGGGCACGGTGGTTTTGGCGATCTCGCAATCCGGTGAAACTGCCGATACACTAGCGGCAATGGAAGAAGGCCGCAAAAAGGGTGCTTTGTTATGGTCAATTGTGAATGCGATCGGTTCGCAGGCGATGCGTATAGCCGATGGATGTTTATCCATGCAGGTTGGTCCGGAAATTGGGGTTGCTTCCACCAAGGCATTCACCGCACCTATTTTGGACCTTTACATGATCGCTGTTCACCTGGCGGATGTGCGGGGAACACTGGGGAAGGAAAAACGCTTTGAACTGGTAAAAGATTTGCTGACCATTCCTTCGCTGGTTGAAAAAGCGCTCGATAAAGAACCAACCATCAGGGAAATCGCCAGCCGTTATAAGGAGATGAAAAACGCTCTGTACATTGGCCGGGGGGTAAATATGCCTATCGCCTATGAAGGCGCCTTGAAGCTGAAAGAAATTTCCTACATCCATGCCGAAGGCTACCCGGCAGGTGAAATGAAACATGGTCCCATCGCATTGGTGGATAAGGACCTGCCAGTAATTGCGATCGCATTGCAGGATCTTTGGTATGACAAAATGATCAGCCAGGTTGAGCAGGTGAAGGCGCGCAGTGGAAGGGTTTTGACTGTGGGGACTGAGGGCGATCAGCTTCTACCGACAATTGCTGATGAAATCTTCTGGATACCAAAAACGCCCTGGCTGCTAAGCCCGGCAGTTGCAGTGATCCCGCTGCAATTGTTTGCCTATCATATCGCGGCACTGAAGGGGTTGGATATCGACCAGCCCAGAAATTTGGCAAAGTCGGTAACCGTAGAGTGATTTTTTCATTCTGAAATCAGGGAAGAAACTTGGCGCGACAAGGGTTTAAATCCTCAATAAAAAACAAGAATGCCAACCAAGCACAACAAGCTTGTAAAAATTTGCCTGTCACCGTAGAATAAACCCAGATAATGACAGGCAGGAGAAAAATTTGATAACTAAAGAACAAGTACTCAATGCACTCAAACAGGTTATGGACCCAGACTTGAACCGTGACCTGGTGAGTTTGAATATGATCAAAAACATTAAGATCGATGGTGAGAATGTCAGTTTTTCGATCGAACTGACCACCCCCAGCTGCCCTCTAAAAAACAAAATCGAAGCCGATGCCCGTCGGGCTGTTTTGACGATGACTGAAGCTAAAAATGTGGATATCGAGATGGCTTCCAACGTCAGCCACCCCAAAGGACTTGACCTGGGCAGCAATTGCTTTAAGCATTTGATCGCCATTGGTTCAGGTAAGGGTGGTGTTGGCAAAAGTACAGTATCACTCAATATCGCCTTAGCGCTTGCCAAAGACGGTGCGAAAGTAGGTTTGCTGGATGCAGATATTTATGGACCCAACATTCCCCGCATGCTTGGTTTAGACCGACTCCCGGATACCCCTGAAGGACAAAAGATCAAACCAGCAGAGCTTTTTGGGCTGAAAATCGTTTCAATTGGTTTTCTTGTTCAGGCCGGGCAACCGCTGATCTGGCGTGGACCAATGCTTCATTCCGCTATCCAACAATTTATTACCGATTTCGATTGGGGCAATCTTGATTACCTGGTCGTGGACCTTCCACCAGGAACCGGGGATGTCCAACTTTCCCTTGCACAATCGATCCCGATCAGCGGTGCAGTCATCGTGACCACACCCCAACAGGTAGCTATTGATGATGCATATCGGGCAGTTAATATGTTCGAAAAGCTGGAAACCCCTCTGTTTGGAATCGTGGAAAACATGTCTTACCTTGAAATGCCTGATGGCAGCCACCAATATATATTTGGTGAAAAAGGCGGTGAACGACTGGCTAAACAGGTAGGAGCACGCTTCCTTGGCGGAATTCCACTTGACCCGAAAATCGGGATTGGTGGAGATATCGGCAGCCCGGTTGTGATGCAAGAGCCAATTAGCCCTGCTGGAGAGGCACTGGTTACCATTGCGCGAAACATTGCTGCCGAAGCGAGCAAAGAGGCTTACAAGAAGAGCCAAGCAGGATGATATAATTATAAATTATGTCCGAACAAAAACTCATTGGAGTTCAATTTAAACCTGTCGGGAAATCTTACCATTTCTTTTTGCCTGATGAGATCGATGCCAAGGTTGGCGAATATGTCATTGTGAATACTGCTCGTGGAAAGCAGATCGGAAAAGTCACGGTAACGTATATTGAGGCCACAGACCCAAACCAGGATGTTTTGAGCGTTGAGCGCAAAGCAACTCCACGAGACCTGATCCTCAAGGATATGATCAAGGAAAAAGAAGCCGAGGCGGTCGAGAAGGCCCGTGAGTTCCTGAAAAAACCTGGTTATGAAGGTGTCAAAGCATTGGACGCAGAGTATTCCTTCGATTCCACCCGACTTACGCTATTTCTGACCTATGATGAATGCCCGAATTTTAATATGCGCAACTTCATTCGTGAAGCCGGACCTATGTATCCGGAAACCCGTCTGGAAGTCCGCCAGGTTGGACCGAGGGATATGGCGAAGGAAGTTTCAGGTTTGGGTGCTTGCGGGATTGAAAAACGATGCTGTTCACGCTTCTTGACCGAGTTCAGTTCCATCTCAATTCGGATGGCAAAATCACAAAACGTCTCCCTGACGCCTTCGGAAATCACTGGTATCTGCGGTCGCCTGCGCTGTTGCCTGGCTTATGAGCATGAAAATTATGAAGAAGCGCGCAAACTGCTTCCCAAAGTCAAAAAGACCATACAGACACCTCTTGGAGAAGGCAAAGTTTCCCAGGTACTTCCATTGACTGATTCAGTGCTCGTTTATATTCCGGAAGTTGGTCAGCGTGAGATCAAACGCTCTGAGCTCGAGTCAGGGAAGATGGAAGATAACCAACCGGTCACGCGGATGATTGAACCCGAGGAAGCCTCATCGAGTGAAGATGTGGAAATGGTGCGTTTTGATCAGGTTGGCCGCCCGCCAAAAAGAGAAGATCGTCGCCCCAGCGGTAATCGGGGCAGATCCCGGGTGGACAGAGCTCAACCTTCTCAGAAAAAAACAAAGGAAGAATCTCCGGATACAACTGGTGAAAGCAAAGAAAGAAAAGATGCCCAAAAGGGCAGCGGCAGGAACCGTTCAGGCTCAAAACGGAGTAAACGTGGTCCCAGGTCTGCTAAAAGAGTGAAGGAAAATGATAACAACAATCAATCCGGATAATTTCGTCAACTGGGAAGAACCAATGAATATCCTGGTCATCCTCGCACATCCGGATGACCCGGAATTTTTTATGGGCGGCACAATTGCCATGTGGACCAAATTGGGACATAAGGTCAGCTACCTATTGCTTACCAAAGGCGAACGCGGTGTGAGCGATCAATTCCCTGATGGTGAAGAACTGAAGGGCATCCGTGTGATCGAACAACGCAACGCTGCCGATGTTTTAGGGGTGGATCAAGTCGATTTTCTTGACAATCCAGATGGCTTTTTGGAAGTCAACCTCGAAAACCGCTGTAAGCTGGTCGCAGAAATACGTAAACGCCAGCCGGATATTGTTGTCAGCAGTGACCCTCAAACTTATTTTCACGCTCATTACATCAACCATCCCGATCATCGTGCTGCAGGGGCGCTGACCATTGATGCAGTCTTTCCTGCGGCTGGAAATGTGGGTTTCTTCCCGGAGCAAATAGAACAAGGGCTCAAACCTACAAAAATCCGCGAATTATGGATGAGCCTGACAGTTGATCCGAATATCACTTTGGACCTCTCAGATTACTGGCAAATCCGTATTGAAGCGCTCAAGAAGCATGTTTCTCAGATTGGTGACCCAGATGCTTTTGTACAAAAGTGGAATCAACGCCGCCAGGAAGCGACTGAGAGCGACTGCCTATATTACGAACACTTCAGACGTGTGATATTGAGGGTCTGATGGACCTGCATGCACTGGCTGAAAGCAATTTCTCCCAAACCCAAAACGACAGACGCCACCTGCATCGTTTTCCTGAGCTCGGATTCGAAGAAGTCAGAACAGCGGAGTATGTCTCCAGCCAGTTACGAATTTTGGGCTTCACGGTTCGCAGTGGAATTGCTGAGACCGGTATAGTCGCCAGCTTTGATTCTGGAAAGGCCGGACCCCGATTTCTATTACGTTTTGATATGGATGCCTTACCAATTCAGGAAGAAAACCAGGTAGAGTATTGCTCTCAGCAACCTGGCAAGATGCATGCCTGTGGACACGATGGGCACGTGGCGATTGGGTTGACTGTGGGCAGGATGATTATCCAGTTAGGCGCTCAACTGAGCGGCTCTTTTCATTTGTTGTTCCAACCGGCTGAGGAAATCGGGCAGGGAGCATTAAAAATCGTGAAAGAGGGTGTTTTGGATGAGGTCAATCCCGATTTCATTTTGGGCGTACATCTCTGGAACGAAAAACCTCTCGGTTGGCTGGGCATTACTGACGGACCGTTAATGGCGGCTTCTGGCAAGGTAGATATTACCGTGAATGGGGAGGGCGGTCACGGAGGGCAGCCACAGAAAGCAAAAGATCCAATCGTCACCTCTGCCCAGATCATACAACAAATCCAAACGATTGTTTCACGCAACCTGGATCCTTTGGATGCAGCTGTGGTAAGCATCTGCACAATTGAGGGTGGAAAAAGATACAATATCATTCCGTCAAAGGTTGATTTGAGCGGGACCATCCGATATTTTACTGATCAAACTTATTCAGTTCTGAAGCAAAGATTATCTGAAATTTGCGAGAACACCGGTAGGGCGATGGACTGTTCAGTTGAATTGAAACTGGAACCCCTGGTGAAAGCTACTCGGAATGACCCTGAGGTGGCTGGAAAAGTCAGAAAAGCAGCATTAAAAATGAACCAGGAAGTCCAGGTCGACCAAACCTACAGGACGATGATTTCGGAGGATGTTGGCGTTTTTCTGGACCTTTTCCCAGGCTGTTTTGTGCTGGTTGGGGCTTCTGACCCGAGCGATGAAAACCACTTTCCGCATCACCATCCACGTTTCAACTTTGATGAACGGGCTATGCCACTTGCAGCAGCGCTACTTTTACAATCCTGCCTGGAATTGGCAGGGTAGAATTACCTTATGACTGACGAAGCTGAAAAATTACCGATTTCTACCCACCTGGAAGAATTGCGACAGACACTGCTCTTGTCCCTATTGGGTCTGGTCGCGGGTGTGATCGTGACTGTTTTTTTCGTTAACCCCATTCTTGACATCCTGACCCAACCGATCGGTGGGCTGCAAAACCTGTTTGCAATTGAAGTGACTGAGACTATGTCAGTTTATATGCGGATCGCCTTGCTGGGTGGGCTGATCATAGCACTTCCCTGGATCGTTTATCAATTACTTCGATTCATCAGCAAGGGTCTGAAACCTGATGAACGGAAAGCCATTTACCTGACATTACCTTTTATGGTCGTGCTGTTTTTGTCCGGTGTGGCATTTGCCTATTTTGTTATGCTGCCGGCATCGCTCAATTTTTTCCAGGAAATTCTGGATGTCACTACCAGTATTCGCCTGAAATCCTACGTCAGCTTTACGACCAACCTTTTGTTTTGGATTGGTATCAGTTTTCAACTACCACTGGTCTTCTTTGTTTTGACCAAGGTGGGGATCGTCAATCCCAAGATGTTGATCAAGGGCTGGCGTGTGGCGATCGTGGCTATTGCTGTTTTGGCAGCGGTGATCACACCCACCGGCGATCCTATCAATATGTTAATTTTCATGGTACCGCTTTTTGTATTATATTTGTTAAGCATTTTACTCTCTGCTATTGCCAGCAAACCGGTGAAAGCAGAGGAATAGGAGTTAGTATGGGCAGTTTACAATTACCTGAGATTCTGCTGATCGTAGGGATTTTACTCTTGATTTTTGGGGTCGGAAGAATTTCAAAAATTGGTGGAGAACTCGGTTCAGGGATCAAGGCTTTTAAAGACGGTTTGAACGGGAAGACTGAAGAAGAAAAACCGAAAGAAGAAGTCAAGGAAAACGACAGCAAGCCGCAGGAATAAGCGATGGAATTCCTCAATTTAGGCTGGACAGAAGTAGCCTTAATTTTGATATTGGCATTCATTGTCCTTGGTCCGGGCAAACTAGTCAAAACAGGACGTGACCTGGGCAATTGGATCCGGAAAATTAGCCGTGATCAACTTTTCAGGGACGTCATCCAAACGACGGACGAGATCCGGCGTTATCCGCGGAAAATCTTTGATGAAAGCCTGCTTGACCTGCCGCCGCACGTAGAACAACAGAAACAAGAAGCGCCTGAATCGGAAATGATGTCAGACGCTTCAAGCGATCATCCTGAGAAAGAAACTACCAAGCCTGCTTCGTCAACTGGTCACGATCTTCCGTAAATTCATCAACATCCTCTCGAAAGACTCCTGTACATCCTGCGCTGGTTTTTCTGTGCTGGCAGGTGTGAAGCTTTCGTAAAAGGCGAGCATTTGGCCTTTGGTAAGTGCATGGGCAATATCCAGCATGCTTAAAGGATTTCGGATGAATTCAGGGAGCCGGCGCATGATCTGTTGTTTTAGCAACGAAGGCAATTTGATCCGTCGAACCAACTTATGAATTCGATCCGCGGGAGTGGTTTCAAAACGCTCGATGGTAATGCCTTCCAGGACTATTTCAAGTTTTGAGGCATTTGGGCAGGTGATCGCCTCAAAACTCAACAATTTTAATTTCTGATCATAATGAGTCTGAGCATCGATTGGCGCTCCATCAAGGTAAGTCTGGACCGTCGAGGGTTCACTGATGTTGCTGAGGTCAAATTGCCAGGTCCTGGCTTCAGGCAAGCGGTTGGCGTACTCTCCCCAGGAAGCAGCTTTGACAACACTTAGCGTATCGCCGTTTATATCTTGGGTGAGCAGAGTGCAGCTGACCTCACCTTCCAGATAAGCCTGACCTTCTCCGCTGTCTTCATAAAGGTCAAATTCACCCTGCAAGCCGGCAAATACTTTGATTTTAAAATTCTGGGGCAGGCTAACGCCATTGGAAACTTCATCGGCGGAAAGAGGAATGATGGTACCGTCGGGTACAAATACCGGGATATCACCCTGATCGCAATAGAAGCTGTACCAAGCACCACCCTCAAAAAATTCATTGGTGAAGAAGTTGGTCCATTTCCCTTTTGGAAGCCAAACGGATTTCCGTGTAAAACCGACCTGGGGATCGGTCGGGCTAGTGACCGGTGCCACCAGCATGGATTGACCGAAGGTATACTGACCCGGGCAGGTGTAGGCAGCTTCTTCATCCGGTTGAGAATAGTACATCGGGAGCACCAGAGGCTCGCCTGTTCGTGCGTTTCGTTCATTAGCAGTGTAAATGAAGGGGATCAATTTGTGACGAAACTGCATGGCGAAACGGGTAAGCTGGGAAATATCCAATCCGCAACTCCAGGGCAGGCGATCGATAAATTCGTTGTTGGTGGAATGCAATCTAAAAATCGGACTGAACACCCCAAACTGAACCCAACGCAAGTAAAGTTCAGCGTCTTCAACTCCTTCGCAGTGCCCGCCGATGTCGTGGCTCCACCAACCGTAGGCGACGTTCGACGCTGTCGCAGTCATCTCAGGCTGAAAAGCCAGGGTGGACCAATCGACGATTGTGTCACCGGAAAAACCGATCGGGTAACGCTGCCCGCCCAAACCAGGCCAGCGAGAGAAGATAAACGGGCGTTTTTCAGGTGATTTACCCTGATCGTAGTAGTGGAGATGGTTTAGCCAGAAAAGGGGGTCCAACCCGGCAATTTTCGAGCGACTGCCTTGCTGCCAATCGAGCCACCAGAAATCTACCCCCTGCTTTTCCAACGGATAGTGCAGCACTTCAAAATATGCGTGGGCGAATTGAGGGTCTGCAATTTCGAAAGGTATAGGCTGCCCGAAGGACGGATTTACGCCCATGCGCGTAGCCATTAAAGGGTACTGGTCTTCGTGATTGTGTACACCCTCAGCCGGGTGAAGGTTGAGCGCTATTTTCAGATTGCGCTTGTGCAGTTCGTCGATAAACCCCTCTGGATTTGGGAAGAGCTCCCGATTCCAGGAGTAACCGGTCCAGCCGGATGAAGCATTACCAGTTTTTGTTTTGTGCCAATCCATATCCACGATACAAACAGAGAGTGGTATTTTTTGCTGCTCAAAGGTATCCATCAATTCCAGCAGTTCATTCGAAGAGTATGGCCAATACCGGCTCCACCAGTTTCCCAGAGACCAACGCGGTAGAAGGTTGGGCTTACCGGAAATGAGCTGATGATCTTGAATAGCAGCCAGAAAATCCTTTGCGTAGCCATAGAAATAAAGATCCTTGTATGCGATTGATTTATCCCTGGTAACAGGCCACTCGTTTTCATCGAGCACCAGGTTACGGCTATCATCTACGACTGCCCAGCCAGAGCGTGACACTACGCCATCACCGAGTGGAACCGGTCCGCAGGTGCTGTCAAGTGTGCGGATGGTTCCCCCCAGATTGCTGTGATCCTGGTCACCAAAACGCCACTGTTGCCCACTTTTCTTGATCTCGACCCACAGGTCGCGCCAATGAAAGCGGTTGTTCTCGTAGAAATGCAGCACCAAATCGTCCGTTTCGATAGTCAGCCATCCATCAGAACGGTGGACGTTGAACCGTGGAACGGGTTGCTTTCTGTACCAGTAGGTGAGGCTGGCGCGGTCTTCGAAACTGGCATCAGGGTCGAACTCCATGCGGATCAACCTGCCTGTCAACACAGTAAAGCGAGCCTGGTCAGACAGAACCATTGCTTCCGGTGAGGCGACAGGCGTCAATATTGGGGTAATTTTGCTCATATCAATCCTTTGTTAGTTGGTCCTGGAATTTTACCGAAATATCGGGAAATTTACCTAGCATATTTAGAATCTGTGTTTCTGAACCCATCAATAAAAGATTAAGGATAAAATCATGCAAACTCATTTCAGAGAAGGTTATGGAACAATCAGAGAGTAAATCCCCCAAAAAACAACCCAGCAAATTTCGTAACTTGATTGCCCTTTCTGCAGGATATTTTGTTGACCAGGGCGAAGCTCAAGCAATGTCAATTTTCAGTCCGGTATTACGTCAGATCTGGAACCTCAGTTTCGGAAACCTGGCATGGATCACATTTATCCGAAGTTTGCTCCAGGCACTCAGTTCTCCTTTTTGGGGTTACCTGGCGGACACATATTCCCGTAAAAAAGTTCTCTTTTGGGGCACAGGGATTTGGGGTATTTGGACGATCGCGGTAGGTCTGACCCAGAGTTTTAACCAGTTGCTACTCATTCGGGTTATCTCAGGAGTGGGACTGGGCTGTTTGATGCCGGCTACTTTCTCGATCATGGCTGATACCTTTGCCCCGAATATTCGTGGACGCATGCTTGGTTATCTGGAGGGAGTAGGAGTCCTTGGAATCATCATCTTCACTTTAGGGTTAGGGCAGTTGGCGACACCGGAGCTGTGGCGCTGGGGCTTTATCATTCTTGGTATCGCGAGTATCCTCTCGGGTGTCATTATCTTAATCTTTGTGAATGAACCGGTACGGGGATCCGCTGAACCTGAAATGAAAAACCAGCTCACAATTGAACAGGCAGCACGGTATAAAGCAGAGTTTGAAGACCTGGGAAGAGTATTACAAATTCCTACAATACGAGTTGCAATTCTACAGGGGTTGGCGGGTTCAATGCCATGGGTGATCCTGGGTGCTTTTTTGATCCTTTGGTTGGTAGAAGAACGCGGTCTGACCACCCAGGAGGCACCTCTCGTATTTGGCATTATGTTGATCGGTACAGCATTAAGCAGCGTATTGGGTGGATATCTGGGTGACTGGGCTGAACAGAAAAACCCGAAATATGGACGCACAATCATTGGTCAAATCTCGGTTACTTTTGGCATTCCCTTAACAATTATCCTGATCAAAGCAACTAATGATTGGAGCGTTGCGCAACTAACAGCCTACTGTTTTCTGATTGGTTTGCTCATTGGCTGGCCTGGAAAAGGCGCCAAAGAGCCAATGATGGCGGCAGTGGTCCCGCCGGAACTTCGGGCGACAGCTTTCGCAATGACGACTTTTGTGGAAAGCGGCTTTGCTGCGATCGTTGCCCTTATTTTCGGATTAATTGCAGACAAACTGGACCTGCAAACTGCCCTTTTCTGGACTGTTCCGGTACCATGGATCATCTGTGCAATCCTTTTCTCCGGTTTTTATTTTACTTATCCCGAAGATCACGAAAAGCTGCACTTGTTACTCCAGGAACGTGCCCGGGAATTGGGAATCAAGAATGGGAACCATCAGGAAACAGCTGATAGTTGATTACATGAAAGAAGACACAGAGAAAAATTTTCCCGATGGATCAGATTAATAAAACGAAAAAACTCCTCGTAAGAGGAGTTTTTTGAGCGGGAGCGACGGGATTTGAACCCGCGGTCTCGGCCTTGACAGGGCCGCATGTTTGACCACTACACCACGCCCCCACAGAGCAAGAAGTTTATCACGGCGAATTTAATAAGTCAAGTAAAATCGGGTAAAAACCTCTAAAATAGTCAGGTTTCATCCTATTCTGATACAACCAGGAGACTTAAAAACTAAACTCGCCGAAGGCTTCAGCAAGAGTTTTGTTCAACAGACTCACTCGAGATGAAAGAAAAAAATGGCAGGTCTATGGCCTGCCATTCTGTAAAGTTAGGATTTTGCCTCTGCTGCAACATCATCTGCAGCGGATTTCATCTCGTTTTTTATTTCTTCGGTTCCTTCTTTTACAGTATGAACCATCTTCTGTGCTTTTTCTTTTGTCATTTGCGCAACTTCGTCAGCCTTATGAATTGCTTCCTGATAGGCGATTTCTGCGCGTCGCTTGGTATCTTCGTAGGTTTCCTGACCTTTGTCTTTAAGCTCAATGGCTTTTTCCTTGATGACCTGGCGGGTTTCTTCACCAGATTGGGGGGCAAGCAGCAAAGAGGCTATAGCACCAGCAAGTGCACCTACGGTAAACCCCATTACAAATGATCCAAAGTTATTTTCGTCTGACATTTTTATCTCCTCTATTTTCTATTAATTACTTTTTAAAACGAAACAGCTCGGCAATTTTCTTCATACTTGCCAGGGATTCGTTCAATTTGATCACCGGTTCGGTGAGATTATCGCTCATGAATCTTACGGTTCCTTTGAGCGTATTTACAGTATCGTTAGTCGAGTTAATGATTGGTTTAACTTCATTTTTAAGTAAATTAGTAAGGTCGGCAAGTTGAACAATCAGTACAACAAGAGCAATTCCAATCACGAACATCATCAAAGCCATCAGAATAATGAAAATATCTCTCACTATACTGACTGTGCCGGCATCCTGGAATGACAGAACAACGATCCCAGCAATAATTGCCAAGACAATTACCGCAATAATTACGACGGCAACAGTTGCTTTGTTCTCGCCTTTTTTGGGCATTCCTTCCAATTCGGCTGGTGCAGTGGTAGTTAGCAATTTCGGTGTTGATTCTTCAGTCATATTTCGCCTCTGGAAGTCATTATATAACAGTATGTAGAGGAATACTGATAAATGTATAAACGCTAAAGCTCGTCAATTTGCAGTTCTGTCTCATCTGTTTCAAACAAATCCTGTTCCGGGAACAAGATGATATCTCCAAAATTTATGGTCTGTTCAGTGGTGATCAAGCGTTGCTTGACCAATTCCAGGATCGCGAGAAAGACAACGATTGCTTGAAGGCGGTCACGGCTTTCACCCAATATTTCCGAGAAGCTGCTCTTTTGATCTGCTCGCAAAACATGGAGGATCTCTTCCACTTTTTTCTTGAGCGTGAACTTCGGGATGGTGATCAGAGCGCCATCCTGGAGGACCGGCTGCCTGCTGGCGAGGTTTTCGAGCGCCAATATCAGGTCATCGATAGCCAAACCTTCGAGGTCCAGCTGGACATTAACCGGATAGGTGCGGGGAATATGGAGGTGATTGCGCAAATTACGGTCTATGCGGTCAGAAAGCCATTCGGTGGTTTTTTTGATCTCCCGATAAACGATCAGCTGCCTGGCGAGAGTTTCGCCAATATCTTCTTCGTCTTCACCTCGTACTGGCGGACGGGGCAACAATGCTTCTGATTTGACCTGAACCAACCTGGCAGCGATGATCAGAAACTCAGAAAGATAATCCGAATCAGCATCCTTATTTTCTTCAATAAACTCTAAAAACTGGTCGGTCACCTGGGCAAGCGCCAGTTTGCTGATATCCAGCTCTGCTTTTTGGATCAAGTCCAGCAGCAGGTCGAGTGGACCCGAATAGACCTCGGTAGTGATCTCGTAGGAATCAGATTGATGCAGCCATAGTTTTGCCATGGGTCAATTATAGTCGAGCGATGAAGAAAAATTAGTTCAAAAACAATTTGTTTTAGATAATCTCAGGGTTTTGTTGAGATTTTTTTATGAGGTGATTGTTCTTTCAAAAATTATGCTGGAGATTTTGCAGACGTAAAATTTGCTTGTTGATTGCCACAGAAGCACATTTGTACCTGCAATTTTGCGGCTGTTTCTACGAGCTCCAGAAACACTTGCAGGTATACTTAACTCAAAGTTGAGGTTTCTATGGCAAGATTTGTGTGTGTTGATTGTGGTCAGGAATATCCATCTGAAGGGCTCCCTTATCTTTGCCCTATGTGTGGAGGAATTTTTACGATAGTCGATCTGGCTTACGACCCAATAAACAAAGTCGATCTTCACGGGATGTGGGCTTATCAGAAAATGATGGGGATAGGTAAGAATCCGGTGTGTTATCTAGGCGAGGGTCAGACAGCCCTGGTTAAGCGCGAAGCCTGGAATACTCAATTTTATGCCAAGCTGGAAAGTTTGAATCCCAGTGGATCCTTCAAGGACCGCAATTCTGCGATTGTCACCAGTTTTTTGAAAGCACGGGGAATTCGCAACGTGGTCGAAGATTCCTCTGGAAACGCTGGCGCTTCATTGGCACTTTATTCAGCCGGTTTTGGGATCGAGAGCCAGATCTTCATCCCGGAAGGTACTACTGGAACAAAATTGGAACAAATCATCGCTACTGGCGCAAGGGTCCGTCCGATTGCAGGCGTGCGGGAAAATGCCCACCAGGCCGCCCTGGCTGAGCTTGAGAAGGGTGGTGTTGTCTATGCCAGTCATGCCATGCTGCCATTTGGTTTGGCGGGTTATGCCACCATTGCTTTCGAAATTTTCGAGCAATTAGGAGAATTGCCTGCCAGGGTATATTGTCCAATAGGGCATGGCTCTTTGTTTTTTGGCGTGTTGCTTGGCTTCAAAGCCATCTGCAAATATCTGGGCGTTACCTCAAGACCCGGTATGATCGGGGTTCAACCAGAACGCTGTGCGCCGCTGGTCTCAGCCTGGCAAAAGCAACCTTTTACCCCTGGCAACCTGTCAAGCCTGGCAGAAGGTACCATGGTGGAGAAGCCAGCCAGAGGAGAAGAAATTTTAAGAGAACTGGTTCCTGGTCAGGATAACTTATTGGCGATTCCCGAGAAAGATATCGACCCCGTACGACTGGAGCTTGCCAGGATGGGAGTCTACGTTGAGCCGACCTCTGCCTTGGTGTATGCAGGATTGAAGATGATGGCAGAGACAGGCAGACCCAATCCCCACGACGATGGAATTAATGTTTTAATTTTTAGCGGTAATGGACTAAAATATAGAGAAAACAAATAGAAAATAAACTGCAGATTCGTTTGATATTGTTCGAAAGAGGATGCTAAACGAATCGGCGGTTCAACAGGGAGAAGTCATGATTGAACCAGATGCCTTGGTGAATTTGCGGGAGCACTTACCCAAGAATTTCGATAATATTTTTATGCTCACGAGAGCATTGACCCATCGTTCTTATTTGAATGAGAATAAAGAAGTGCTCGAAGATAATGAACGCCTTGAGTTTTTAGGCGATTCCATCCTTGGTTTCATTGTCGCCGAGTGGCTTTACAATAACTTTCCTGAAAAGGACGAAGGTTTTCTGACCAAAGTACGCGCCGCTCTTGTGCATACCCAGCAACTTTCTTCGTTCGCCAGGAAGATTGAACTCGGTCCAGCTTTGTTGGTTGGGCGGGGAGAGGCAAACGCCGGCGGGCGCGACAGGGATGCGATCTTGTGTGATTCGTTTGAAGCACTCATTGCTGCTATCTACCTGGAAAACGGGTTGCAAACTGTCAAAGACTTGATCATTCCACTGCTTGAATCAGAATCTGAAGAGATTCTCCGCTCTCATTCGGAAGAAGACGTCAAGAGCCGCTTCCAGGAATGGGCACAAGCCCAGGGTTTTCCGGCACCCAACTATGTTTTGGTTGATGAGTATGGACCTGACCACGATAAGCGTTTTGTTGTGGTGGCGATGATCAACAATCAAAAAATCGCTCAGGGCAGAGGATCTTCGAAGCAACTTGCAGAAAAAGAGGCCGCCCAGCTCAGCCTCAAGAAATTGGGAGTTGACTGCCAATGACCAAGTCCAATCTTGCTGGTCTGCAGCTTCAGGGTTACAAAACCTTCGCGAAAGAAACCACGCTGGTTTTCCCATCCAGGATCACCGCAATTGTTGGACCGAACGGATCGGGTAAATCGAACGTTGCTGACTCTATACGTTGGGTTTTAGGAGAGCAGTCGTACTCCTTGCTTCGTGCCAAGAAAACGGAAGATATGATCTATTCCGGATCCGACAGCCGTGCGCGGGCTGGCATGGCGGCTGTTTCGATCAAATTTGATAACCAAGACAAGTGGTTGCCCATCGATTATTCAGAGGTGGTTTTGACCCGACGGGCTTACCGCGATGGCAAGAATGAATATCTGATCAATAACCAGCGTGTTCGATTAAAAGATTTCAATGAATTGCTTGGAAAAACCGGCTTGAGTGACCGCACATATACGATCATTGGTCAGGGTTTGGTTGATACAGCCCTCTCAATTCGACCTGATGAACGCAGCAAACTATTTGAAGAAGCCGCTGGGATTGGTTTGTATCAGAGCCGTAAAGAAGAGGCAATGCGGCGGTTGGAAACGACCCAGCACAACCTGGAGCGGGCGCTTGATATCATTGCGGAAATTAAACCGAGGGTTCGCAACCTTGAAAAACAGGCAGCCAGAGTCGGTGAGTATAAGACCGTCCAGGATTTACTGCAACAAAATTTACGCGAATGGTATGGGTACCACTGGTTTAAAGCCTTGAAAGAGGTTAACCAGATCCAACAGCAACTGGATTCCGCCGAACTTGAGCGGCAATCGAGCCGAAAGAGCTTTGAAAAACAGCAATCCGAAGCCACGATGCTGCGAACCGATATCGAGAAACAGCGCAACCTGGTGAATACCTTATTGAACGAATTGCGTGATTTACGCGATAAGCTGCAGAATGATAACCAGAACCTGGCGATCCTGGACGAGAGGAAAAGTGCGGCTGAGAAAGCACGGCTGCAAGTTGTGAATGACCTTGCTAACCTGGAGGAAGTGATCCGGGCGGCTGAAGACAATTCGCTGATACACCAGACTGATGAGACCAAAGCACATGAAGAGTTAGAGACCGTCAGCAAGCAGTTTGAGGTTCTGAGTGAATCCAGAGCAAAGATGCTTGAGCAAGAAGCCACCTTACGCAAAGAAGAATCCCGCCTGCGCGAAGCACAAATTGAAGTGGAAAAGGAAGCTGTCGTTATCCGATCGCGAAAACAGGAGATGAGTGAACGGCTGCAGACACTCCAATCCAACCAGGCTGGGATCAAGTCCAACTTACAGGAACTGGACACGGAGAAAGTCCGTTTTGAGACCGCGATCACTGAGTTGACTCAAAAAGTCAAACAAGCAGAAGAAGACTTGAACGGGTTAAAAAATGAGAGCAGACAACTAATTGAAGAACGGGCAAGAATTTCGAAAGAGTTGGAAGGGTATCAGCAAAGCAGCCACAAACTTGACCTGGAAAAGAACCGTGTAAAAAATCGGCTGGAGCTGATAAAACAAAGCCGCGAAAGTCTGGCAGGGTTTTCAGAGGGCGCCAAAAGCCTGCTCAAATCGAGTCGTGAGAAAAAACTTCGAAGCGAGTTGACTGATTTGGCAACGCATATCGAGGTTCCTGAAGAGTATGAACTCGCCATCAGTGCGGCTTTGGGTGAAGCTGTGGATGTACTTATTTTGAAAGATGGCAGCCTGGGCACTGACCTGGTGGAGGATTTTTCAAGCAGGCTGAAGGATCGGGTGGCAGTTTTGAGCCATAATTTCCCGGTAAAACAGCCCGCATCGATGGATCTCCCGGCAGGTGCCGTGGTCGCCTGCCGGATTGTCAATACCGAAACTGAGCTTCAACCGGTTGTTGATCTGTTGTTGGGCGATTTTGTAATCGTCGATTCTATCAAAACTGCTTTTACCGGCCGCGAAAAGCATTCAGACCTGAATTTTGTCACCCTTATGGGAGAAGTCTTGTTAAAAAATGGAATCACCATCATCGGCAAGGCCAACCAAAGCAGCAAGGTAAGCTATACACGCCTGGTCAGGGAATTGAATGATGAACTCCAGGAGGTAGCTACTTCTGCGGGAAAAATTGCCAAAGCGATCGAACAGATGAACATGAAGATCAAGAACCTCGATGAAAAAATGAGCTCAAATCAGCGTCTTCGTGACAGACAGCAAACCGTTCGCGACAGCCTTTCTAAAGAACTGCAGGCAGCCGGTCTTTCGCTTGAAAAGAATCGCAGCAGAGCAGGTTGGATTGAACGACAACAAAATGAAAACCAAGCATCTGAGGATAACATCAAGCAGAACCTCGAGAAACTTATCCAGCAGGAGAAACAAAATCAGGAGAAAACCGGCAAGCTGCAGGCTCAGAAAAAAGAAATGCAGCAAAAGCGAGCAGAATTTCAGCCGCAGGATATTGAAAACCAATATCGCTATCTTCAGACCGAGAAGCAGATGTTAACGCAATCTCTGAATCATCTGCAGGAAACGCGTAAAGCTGAAGACCGTCGTCTGGAAGCAGATAAGGTTCGCAAAAGTGCATTCCTGTCCCGAATAAACGAACACGAACAGACTTTGCAAGAAATCGAGAAACAGATATCTACCCTGACTGAGAGTGTGACCCACGATCAAAATGAAATCACTTCTCTCCAAAACGACAGGCTTGATCCGGAGCAAGAAGTATTAAGGGAACTTGAGAAGCAAAATCGACAATATTCAGAAAGTGAATCGAGCAATCAACAGATTTTGACCGAAAAAGATCGCCAGGTTATCCATTATCAATTGGAATTAGCTCACCAGCAGGAAAGGCTCGAAACATTGAAAGCGCGGATAGACGACGATTTCAGCCTGATCGAAATGGAATATCGAAAAGAATTTACCCAGTCGTCACCTCTGCCATTCCCTGACATGGTAATAGAAACCCTGCCTGAGATCGCTGAGATCCCTGAGGAGCTGGCTGAAGCGATCAAACAGCAAAAAGCCCAATTACGCCGGATTGGCACGGTCAATATGGAAGCTGACCAGGAATATCAGGAAGTAAAAGAGCGCTACGACAGCCTGAACATCCAGGTTGCTGATCTGACAGCGGCACTGGCTGACATTGAACAGATGATCAAAGAACTGGATAAGGTTATGAAATCCGAATTCCTGAAAACTTTCGATGCAGTCAGCACTGAATTTACCTATATGTTCTCACGATTGTTTAATGGCGGTTCGGCCAGACTAGCCTTGGGCGATGCGGAATCGCCGATTGAGGGAGGCATCGACATTGAAGCCCGGCTTCCGGGGAAGAGAGAACAAGGATTGGTGCTGCTTTCTGGCGGTGAACGCAGTTTGACAGCAGTTGCCCTGGTTTTTGCCTTGCTGAAAGTCTCTCCGACACCTTTTTGTGTGCTGGATGAAGTGGATGCCATGCTGGATGAATCGAATGTCGGACGTTTTATCGAGTTGATCAAGGACCTTTCCAGCGAGACCCAATTCATCCTGATCACACACAACCGCAACACTGTATCGGCAGCAGATGTGATCTATGGTGTGACTATGGGTAAGGATTCCTCCAGCCAGGTGATCAGCCTGCGGTTGGATGAGGTGGATGAAAACTACGTCAGGGGATAATTCGCATCCTGCACGAGTTAAACCTGACCTGCCAGAACAATACAAGCAAAAAAGCCGGCGATGAGCCGGCTTTTTTGCTACAGTAAGTTCAACGTTTAATTACCCGTCGGAGTCGATGTGCTAATGACGTAATTGTATAGATCAGTAGGCACTGCAGGGACTTCTGGTGCATACTGCTTCCAGACATCTTCGATCTTGATATCGTCGCGTGAAGCGCGGAGATCTGTCAGCCAGTTATTGAAGTAGTTTTGTTTAATTTGAGCAAATTTTGAACTGGTGACATTATTGGTTGCCTTGGTTACCAATTGGATAATGTGCCATCCAAACTGGGTCTTGACAGGTTTGCTGATCTCTCCGTCTGTGTTCAAGGCGAAGGCAGCGGTAAGGAAGTCGGGGTCGTAGTTATCCTCGCGCCCGATCCAACCCAGGTCACCGCCATTGTCCTTGTTTGACGTATCCGTAGAATATTCTACAGCCAGATCATGCCATTTTTGGCCACTATCCAGTTTGGCAATGACTTCATTCGCTACCTCTTCACTATCTACCAGGATATGTCGTACCCATACTTGCTCTTCGACCGGTTTCAGATCTTTGGTCATATCTGCACTCAGTTTTTCACGGAGCAAGCTGTTATAGATTATCCATTCGATATCACTCTTGCTGACTCCTAAAGGCGAGAGCGAATCCATATACTCTTTTACATCTTTCTTATACAAACGTTCGGTGTAAGGAGTAGGTGTAGGTGGTTCGGTAGGAATAGCAGTAGCAGTTGGTTCTGGGCCTTCTGTTGGGGCAAGCGTGGCAGTCGCAGGAACTTCTGTGGGTGCACCCTCTGGTAAATCTGTTGCAGTTGGCATCCAACTTTCCGGTGTTTCCGTGGGGGTAGGTGATGGTTCGGGGGTGTCGGTGGGGTCAATCAGCGCAAACTGGGTAGCTGACCAGGTAGGTGTATAAACTGGCGTGGCTGTTACAGTCGGAGTATAGGTTCCTTCAGGGAAGAAGTAGAACTGGTTTTGCATTTCCTGCTGGACCTCGGCATCGCTGACTGTGATGTTGCGTTTTGCAGCTTCTTCTCGGATGAGCACTTCATCGATCAGCTGGTTCAACACATTTTCACCAACGATTTCTGGATCCATAATTTGATTGAGCAAACCAAGCGCATACTGTTTACCCGATTCGCCAAAATACTGGACATACTGGTTCGCCTGGTTCAGCATATTTAAGCGGGAATAGATTGTGCTGCTGCGGAATTCAGAGACCTTGACTTCCGTCTCGCCGACTCGGGCGACCACGATGTTGGGTTTGACGATATAGCGATCAACCAGAACATAACCCAATAAAACGGCAACCACTGCCAGAATGACAATGGTTACAGTAATAGCAGTTTTGACCTGCTTTTCTTCCTTTTGTTTTTTAGCTAGATGTTTTTTAGTCACCGTTTGAGGTTTTTTAGGTTCAGTTGCCATATCAAATCTCTCTTATCGGTGATTATTCTTTATTTTCTACCCAGAAATCACCTTCGAAAGGAAGTAAGGCGATATGGCGGGCGTTCTTAATGGCCTTCGCAATTTCTCGCTGATGCCTGGCACAAGTACCAGTCTGACGGCGGGGGCGGATTTTACCGGTTTCGTTTATGAAACGGGCTAATAATTCGACGTTTTTGTAGTCAATAACCAGTTTCTTATCACTGCAAAACTGGCAGAATTTGGGGCGGGAAACGAAACGATGATTGCGGTTTCCGCCACGATCACCTCGATCACCACGGTCGCCACGGTCATTGCGATCACTGCGATCGCCACGGTCAGAAGATCTGTATTCAGTCATTATTCCTCCAGATTAATCAATGCGAACTATGCTAGAGCGCAGGATTTGTTCATTGAAGCCAATGGTGCGTTTGAGAGCTGCCACTTCTTCAGGATTGTAGTCAAAATTGACCAGAACATAATAGCCTTCGTTCATTTTACGGATGGGATAAGCCAACTTACGCTTGCCCCAGCGGTCCGTTTTTGCGATTTCACCTTGATTATTCTTAATAAGGGTTTCGATGTTTTCGACAGCAGCATCCAGTGTTGCTTCGTCCAGGTCTGCCTGGAGAATAAATATTAATTCGTATTTATGCATACTTCGAGGCTCCTTTCCTCGGGTTTGCTCCTGCCTTCGCCGTAAGCGAACAGGAGTGGAAGGTTTGATTTTCGGTTCAAACCGAATTTAACGAAACAAGTTTATCACATTTGCGAAAACCCGCAAGCGATTTGCGGGTTTTCAACGAAAGAAAAGATATGAATAATCAGCTTCTGCTTAATCGTTATTGCTTTCTTTCCGGCTGGATCTGTCATTCGCGAAGAGCATTGTAGATATACTGACGATCAGTGACCCCAGGAATGCAGCCCACCAACTATCAACCTGGTACCCGGCACCAAACCATGCCTGAGAAATGTTGGAAGAGAGCATGAACACCAACGTATTCAATACCAGGCTAAAAAGCCCCAGGGTCAGGATGATCAAGCCACATGAGAGGGTCTTGAGAATTGGCAATAGGATAGCGTTCAATAAAGCAAGAACCGCTGCCATGATTGCGTAAGCTGCCCAACCGTTGCCACTTACATGGATGCCGGGAACGACCCAGGCAGCTACAAAAAGGGCGAGCATAATAACAAGCCATCGTTTCAGTAAATTCATGGTAATCCTTTCTACTTTGTATCTATTATCACCGAGAAATGAGTTAGCGGAAATAGATTATCTAAGGTTGTACATAGATCACTATTAATGCGCGTAGCCACTTGAAGAGAATGCGATCAAAAATGTTTGGAGGAGAAGCATTTTTTTTGTTCAGTTTTCGAAAGCAAAATGTACTTGTTTGGATGCTTCGCTCACACTATGGTGGCAATTTTTTTTAGTGGGGAGTTAAAGACAAATACCCCCGGTGCGATTCGAACGCACAACCAACAGCTTAGAAGGCTGGTGCTCTGTCCATTGAGCTACGGGGGCAAGTCGGTAAATTATAACGTTAATTCGAAAAAATTGAATAACAGAAGTTTAGTTCTCTATATAGTTTCTTTATTGCGAGGAGGGAGTCAAGCTACTTCCCATAAATATTGAATGCGGGATGAACAAAGATTGTAAACCTCGGAAGGGGTCAAGCCCCTTCCCTACGAATGCGGGAGGAATATGGATTTTAGAACACGGGAAGGCTCAAGCCAAATCCCATAAATCTTGAAAGCAGGAACAAAGATTTGTAAACCTCGGAAGGGGGCAAGCCCCTTCCCTACGAATGCGGGAGGAATATGGATTTTAGAACACGGGAAGGCTCAAGCCAAATCCCATAAATCTTGAAAGCAGGAACAAAGATTTGTAAACCTCGGAAGGGGGCAAGCCCCTTCCCTACTAATTCGGGACGAAATATGGACTTTAGAACACGGGAGGGGTCAAGCTACTTTCCATAAATCTTGAATGCGGGATGAACTATGATTTAAAAACAAGGAAGGGGTCAAGCCCCTTCCTACGACTTTGAACGCGGGATGAAATATCAGACCGGGCGGATCCCCTTATAAGTACGAGAAGAACCTATCGTTGCCAGGATGGTCGAGGCTGGTTTTTTAATGATCTCGGCAAGTTCTTCAGAATCCATCGCCTGGTTGTTTTTACTCAAAAACACCTTGAAAATGGTATCGACCAGAGGCGCATTGGGGGTTATAAAATCTTCCTGTTTGGCACAATGGGTGATCAGGGTATGGATGAGCGCATCGCCTTTGGTTACCTCGCCAGTGGAAGGGTCTACCAGATCAAACATGACCTCATCGTCGTGTTGTGCGAAGGCTACCCGATGTTCGGGGCAGAGAGATGTGATCAGTGAATTGCGCCAGTTTCTGTCCTGAGATTTCCACCAGTCAAAATCAATGCGAAATTTCGTCCTCCTGTTCGGTTTCATCAAACTGGATTTGTTTAGCATTGATCCTCCTAGGCTTTCTCGGTGATGTGGTAGTAGTGGTCCCCAACATGGAAGAAATCATCGCTCGAATTCAGTACATTCAGCAAATCCATCGGCGCTGTTCGTCGAATGACATTCATGGCTGCATATAAATCGATGAAATGAACATGCCTCTGGTTGTTCAATTTTGATAATTCTGCCATCATGCGCATTACATCTGTCTTGAGTGCAGGCGCCTTGGTTTGGCGGTTTTTCCAGATTTCATCCAAGCCATTGACATCCGGGATGGCGATGGCCATGCGCTCGCTGAATCCAGCAGAAATTGGTTGTCTGAGCAGAGCGAAAACCAAGCCGCCGTCAGCACCGACCAGAACGGTTTTGATCCATTCCTTGTTTGAACGCTTCCTCTCTGGTGAGATTTTCATCACACCAGGGTCATCGGTTCGAGAGATTTCAAGGATGCTTCCAGGAATCAGGTTCCTTTCTTCGTACCATTCGCGCAGACCGGTCACGTAATTGTGCTCACGCACAATCCAGGCTGAAATCGGCTGTTGGGTCTGCTCATCGATAAAGGATACTTTAATGGTGTGAGATTCCAGGGCTGAGGGTAAAACCTGGTTGGTCAATGGAGTGACAGGCAGACTGCCGGCTCTCCAATGGGGGTAAGTAAGGGTCAATTTAACACTTTCGGCAGGTTCGGCATCATTGATGTCCGTTGCCCTGAATGAAAGTTCATCGTCCAGCGAGTCCAGAAGTTGGTATGTGTCATCGTCGAGGTCATCTGAAATGACAGAAATGCCATCAGAACGCAGATAAAGCGGAGTTTCCAAGACTTCTGCTGGCTCGAGACGGCGCAGGAACCAGGAAAACTGCCCGGTTGTACCGACTTCATCGAAGCGTGGGTCTTCCTGAAGGGCATAATTTAGCGAAAATTCGACCAATTCCCGGTTTTCGCCGCTGTTTTCGAGTTCGAGCTGATTCATCAGATCCTGGATACTAATCGGGCCGCCTTCCATTGAGTCGAGGATCGCTTCAGTGATATTGAGGTGACCAGGACCAATGTCTATCAGGAGAGAACGAGGGAACCAGGTGTTACCAATTCGAACAAGATCAGATTGTGCTTCGAGGGCATTTCGCAGGGAGGCATTAATCGTGCGACCATAGGTTTTCATAATGCTTTCTACGGATTGTTCCTCGCCTGGTTGAAGCTTGTAATTTTTTTCGTTGAGATCATGGTCCGCCAAACCCGAAGCAAATTCTTTGGTAGTTCCATCTTCCAATTCAACCTGGATGACTTTGAAGGCTCCCAAACCGGGGTTATCGCCATCACGGATGGATAAGACTACGCCTGAAGCATAATCGAGTTCGGGGAAATTCAGCTTGTTGCCGACTTCGTAAGTTTCTTTGGGCAGGTAAGTCAAACCGGCTTGCGCCAACCTGGCAGCTTCTTCTTCAGCGAGCATTTCCAGTCGGTGGTTTACCAGGACTGCGCTAAGTTTGATGATGGGCAGAGGCTCTTCCGTTTCAAACAGGTAATTTGTCAGATATTGAAGGTCATTGGAGCTTATTTCAAGCTTGTCCCAATGATTTACGGTATTCTTTTTGGACGAAACGGTCATAAAATCCTCACAATTCAATTATTATTAGATTATACATTAAATGTCAGAGAGACTATCGAAAATATGAGTATGAAGATAAGAAAGACCGCTGCCTTTGGATGGGAAGATTGTTTTGCGTTGACTACTGGTTCGGTTGAGCTCATTGCAACTGCGGATATTGGTCTGCGGATAATCTCATTTGAGTAAGCCGGTGGTAAAAATCTGCTCAAACTCTTCGAAGGTCAAACTGGTCGGAGTGGGGATAAGGAGTATATGTTCTATGGCGGTCATAGAGTCTGGGGAGCACCTGAGGATCTGGTTGTGACCTATACCCGACAATGACCCTGTGGATGTCTCCATTCATTGGGATCTCGATATTTTTACCTTATTGGACCGGCAGACGAAAGCAACCTCGAAAAACACCTGACAATGCGCATAGCCACAGAGGATGAAATTAGGGACCAAAAGGTTGATAGAGATGTGACTGGGTTATTGGGGTCATTCATCATTAGAAATGAACTAATTAACCGTGGAGAGCTCCACGCCAGAACTGCTTCCTGGGGAATCACATCTTTGATTCCTGGTGGAGTGGGTGTGATGCCTGTAGATTGGAAGGCGACCCCTGAAAATAAGCTTCAAGCACGATACAGCATCAATATGTGGCCATATTTGTCGTTGAAAAATCCAGGATACGTTTGGAAAGATGAATTGCCGGAGCTGGACCAGACAAAGACGGACAATAAGCAAAAAATCGGTACCTGAAGCGCTCAGCCCTGGCTGGCATACAGGTTGGATGATCTTCTGGTAGTAATCCAGGCGTTAGCATCCCAGGAAGACCAAAGTCGTTATCCTGACCTGGGCAGCAATCTTGAAGTATTTTGACCCTGGCATGCTGGAACTGGAAACTTTGAGTCCCTGGCAGACACTTGAGCATGGTGAAAGAGTATTTCATGATGAAGTCTGGAGTTTGATCAAAAAAGATCCTGAGATCGATCACGAACAGGCGATCCGTGCGTATGTTTATCCATTGGTAAGAGGTAAATAGTTTCTTCTACTGAAAAATTTGCAGAGACATCTCACCTCTCACCCTCTCTAAAGATTGGTTATTAAGATTTCCTGACCCGATGGACGTATCAAGGAACCTTGTCTAAAATGCAAAATGGCGGTCAAAAGACCGCCATTTTAGACCCTATCACCTATTGGAATTTATTATATAAAGTAAGCGATGAAGAATCCGATCAGTAATCCCATCCCAGAAATCGTAATCAAGGTGAAGGCTTGCGTTCTAAAGAAATCTTGCTTGCCAACCTTATTCATGACTGTCTCTCCCTTTTGCAGACCAGGAGAATAACGTTTCACCTCAAGCCGAACAGTGGGTTGGTAACTCATTCGCTCTAAATCGGACGCATTGAACATGATCTGCCCGACAGGTCTGGCTTGTTTTGCTGAAGAAATTCGCTGTGTATCAAAGGAAAGCCGAACCGGTTGGTCAGTTTCAACCTCTCTTCGATTTTTCTTGCGATTTTTCTTTACTTTCAAGCTATCCATTGGAAAACCGGTGGCAGTCATAATTTGTTCCTCGTTTATCCTCTTGAAGAAGACATCTTGCTTATATTGCCATCTTCGTCTGCAACCACACGGATCGTCTGGGCGATTGATTTCCCATTGGGAAGGTCATCGCTAAAGGTATATTGAAGCAGGTAGCTGCCGGCTGAAATCATGCTGACCTTCGGGCTTTTCCCAGCCAGCTTTGGATGCTTTTTGACAACTTTTTCAGTTACTTTACGAATTGCTTCTGATTTCATGTGAACATCCTTACTTCTTTACTCTCCTGCGCAGAAAAGCGGGAACTGAGAGATTATCGCGGGAGTCGACCTGCGGATATTGTTCGAGACCGATTTCATTGTTGACTGTTGGCTCTTCGTAAACCGGTTTAGCTTCAGTCGCAATCGGGCGAGGTGCTTCGACCTGGCTCTGAGCCAATCCGCTGAAACTGTCAGTCTGAAAATTTGCTTTTGGTGCACCGATCCCTGTAACAATCAAAATCAATTGAACGCGATCTTCCATCCTGCTATCGGTGATGATACCGGGGATGATGTCTGCATGGCCACCAGTAGCATTCTGGAGGGTTTTTAGGGCATCTGTCACATCCCTGAAAGACATATTTTCGCTGCCAGTAAAGTTGGCAATCATTCCAGATGCAGAATACAGATCAATGTCTTCGAGTAAGGGATGATGGAGAGCTCTTTCGATCGCCTGGTTCACCTTGTCGGGTCCGCTGCCGGTACCAATCGACATCAGGGCGCCTCCTCCTCGTGTCATGATGTTTTTAATATGGGAGAAGTCGACATTGATCAAACCTGTTTCCGTGATCAATTCCGAAATTCCCTGGACACCCTGGCGAAGAACATCATCTGCCAGGGTAAAAGCCATCTCAAGGGGCAGATCGCGTGGGGCAATTTCGAGCAATTTGTCGTTTGGGATAACGATCAGTGTGTCGGTATATTCTTTCAACTTTTCGATGCCGCTGTTGGCGTTGGTTTGCCGACGACCGAGTTCGAAGGAGAAGGGTTTGGTAACAATTGCTATCGTAACCGCTCCACAGGCTTTGGCAACTTTAGCTGCAACCGGAATAGAGCCAGTTCCTGTTCCACCGCCCATACCGGCGGTCAAAAAGACCATGTCGGCACCTTGCAGGTAGCTTGCCAGTTCCTTGCTGGTTTCTTCAGCGGCTGATTCGCCAACCGTCGGCAGTCCTCCAGCACCCAAACCGCGGGTCAGTTTAGGCCCCAGCTGAATCTTATTAGGCGCAAGGTTGATTGCCAGAGCCTGGGCGTCGGTGTTTGCAGCAATAAATGTTACCCCTTGCATACCGCCTTCGATCATGCGATTTATTGCATTGGAACCGCCACCTCCCAGACCAATAACCACAATTTTGGGAATTGTGGGGGAGATTTGGTTTGAAACTGATTGGGTTGAATACATATTATCTCTCCTTCATCTAAACAGGAATTCCGATGCTGTTGATGATCTGCTCATCGACCAGGCAACCTGCTTCTCGTAATATATCAATATCATGCACGCTAAAAGCTCCGTTCTCATTCCAGACGGTCACTTTGCGTGCGCTTGTCGCTTCAATCAGCGAAAACCCAATTGTAGGTCGTGAATCCCGAATTATCGGTCGAATACGGTCCAAAGTGTTTTCCGGGATGCCCCATTCATAAGAGGGCAAGAGGAGATAATGGTCGATCGGGTAAATCCATTCTGCCAGTCGATCCGAAATGGCATATTCAAGAGTCTGCTTGCGGGTGTGTTCCAGCTTTTCTTTGTAGGCGGGAATAGCCGCAACCTTTGGTTTGCCAGATATATCAAAAAATCCGGTTGTGCCTTCAACGCTTTCTTCACTGGAACTGAGTATCCAGAACAGGCATCCCAGGATGTTGTTTTTCTGATCAGCAGCCTGACCAGCTTCTTCAGAGGGGCTGAGGGCGAAATTGACCAATTCCTCGAATGTAACTTTCGGGTCCAAAACACTGCTTTGAATATTGGAACTCCCAAAATAAAACAGGAACATCTTCGGGTCGACACCGAGAATGCTGTTGATCAAATCTGAATACCATTGCCAGGTGTTGAAGCCAATGTGGTCTTCCTCACCGATTTCACTTTTGGAGTATGGGCGCGGTACCTTCCAATTGCGTTTACCGCCGGCACCCCAACTAAGAGGATGGTCAAAGGTTTGGGAGCTGACTGCAATATGCAGGTTGGAAACAAAATCGAGCGAACGACGCTGTTGGGCGAGGTTCAGAACTTTTTTCAAGAAGGAGAGATCCCAATAATCGCCGCCAGGCTGCAAAGGTGGAAAGACCGGGGTCAACCCCTGCTGCTCTGCAGCACGAACGAAGGGAAGATAGCGGTCCAAAAAGCGCTCAACCAGGTCGCCTTGCGACCAGGTGTCATGCAACCAGCTGGATTTCATATTGGGTCGGTCAAAGAAAATTACATATTTGACGCCCCACTTGGCATATGAACTGAGCAAAATGCGCAAATCCTCAGCGCGGACTTCGGAATTGACGGGGAAATCAAAGTGGATAATAGGCTGCACACCTGAAGCGAGCATGCCGCTGATGAATTCCTCTGGGATTGCGTAAGCAGGGCTGGCTTTTAATATCAACCAACCTGCCTGCAAGGATTCCAACTCAGGTTTCCATAACGCCAGATCTCTGCTCTGGTAATGGTTTAGGTCCTGAAAATAATGAAAGCCAATCTTCTTTTCCATTTTTGCCTTCCGTTCACAATTCTTGCTTCAAGCTAAAGTGCAAGTAGTATGCCAAAGTTCTTTTCTGCTATAATTGCCTGCATGATTTTAGTCACAGGCAGTACCGGTTTTATCGGGAGGAAATTTATTGAGAAATTGGAAACCAATTCGCTCGAATATCGTTTGCTCTTGCCCCCTGGCACTGTTTCTGGGACGCTACCCAAGGGTAAAAATTATGATATCGTTTTGAGTTCGATGGAAGATAGCGGCAGTCTGCGTACTGCCTTCAACCAGGTTGATACTGTTTTTCATTTAGCCGGCGTAGAGAGGGAAGGGCTCAAGGCTGATCTTACTCAATTTGAAATTCGGAACCTGGAAACTTTTACAGATATTGCCAAAAAAGCCGGTGTAAACCGGTTTTATTACCTCAGTCATCTTGGCGCCGATAAAAATTCTGCCTACGGGCTGCTTAAAGCTAAAGGGCGCGGCGAAGAGATCGTCAAGAAATCGGGGCTGCAGTATACGATTTTTCGCAGCAGCATCCTATTTGGGGAAGGCGATCACTTTACTCAATCCATTGCCCGTCTGATCAAGAAATTTTTGGGTTTCTTCTTTTTACCAGGCGAAGGGCAGGTCTTGATGCAACCTTTGTGGGTTGATGATTTTGTTACTGCCATGATCTGGTCAATGGATATACCCGGAGCTTTAAATCAGATCATCGAAATAGGCGGTCCAGAGCAGCTCAGCTATCGAGAAATTGCATTGCAGGTCGGTCAAGCAATGGGGAAGAATGTCAACTTCCTCAATATCTCGCCTGTGCAATACAGCTTTTTCACCCAGATGGTTGAGAACAACATGAAGAATCCTCCAATTAATGTATACTGGATGGACTATCTGGCTGAAAACCGAACCACGGCTTTGGATAGTATGTCCAGGATTTTCGAGATCAACCCAGCCAGGATGAAGCTAAAACTTGCTCACTTAAAAGGAAAACAGCGCAATTTATGAACCTCAGCATACATGGTCATTTTTACCAGCCACCTCGCGAAGACCCAATCTCAGACTACATACCTTCAGAAAAAGGCGCAGAACCATACAATAACTGGAACGAAAGGATCCTGGCAGAGTGTTATGAACCTAACGCATTGAAAGGTAATTTTGGCAAGATCAGTTTCAATATTGGACCAACGCTGTTTCGTTGGATGTGGAATTACAAACCTGAAATCGCCCAAAAGATCGTTGACCAGGAGAGAGCAAATTTCGACAAATATGGCGTAGGTAACGGGCTTGCCCAGAGTTGCCACCATACAATTCTTCCATTAGCAACTCCCGAGGATAAGGTGACCCAGGTCTATTGGGGAGTTTCCGATTTCGAATATCGCTTTGGTCATAAGCCTGAAGGCATCTGGCTGCCAGAAACTGCAGCTGACATGGACACGCTATGTGTGCTATCTGACCTGGGACTCAAATACACTATTTTAGCGCCTTGGCAGATTCGTTCCGTGGACGGTCGACCAGGACCTTACCTGATTGAACTCCCTGGTGGAAGGAAACCTTTTGTTGTTTTCCCTTATAACCGTGAGCTGAGTACGATGGTCAGCTTTATTCCAGAAAGCACTGTAAACGGCGATCGCTTCATGCACACCATTCGTGAAAAGATTTCCCAGGACGAAGATGGATTGAATGTGATTGCCAGCGATGGTGAACTTTACGGACACCATCAGAAATTTCGCGACATTTTCTTAGACTATTTACTGAATTCGGGCGAGAATTACCAGGACATCAATTGGACCTACCCTGGCAGATGGCTGCAGGAAAATTCGGTGGATGCCAGGGCGATGCTGGTCTCACCTTCCTCCTGGTCGTGCTTTCATGGCGTGGACCGCTGGAAGAAAGAATGCGGTTGCACTCTCGGAGCTAACTGGAAAGAGCCGCTGTATCGCTCTTTTAGTGAAATCGCTGGATGGCTGGACCAGGAGTATGTGCGCTTCATCTCCGGATACTTGACTGACCCATGGCAATTCCGGAATAAATACATCAAGGTCTTCAACGGACAGCAAGCACTATCCGATCTGCTCACTGAAGAAGGTGCAAGCAATTTCTCAATAAATGATCTCGAGAAGATCAACATGCTGATGAAGGCACAAGTAAAACGACAACGCATGTTCATCTCCTGTGGCTGGTTCCACCAGGAATTTCACCGCATCGAACCACAGAACAACATCGCTTATGCTGCGATGGCTGTCTGGCTGACAGAAAAAGTGACAGGTGAAAAAATCACCACTGAGCTGGTGGATACACTTGCAGAGGTTCGGGATAAGAAATCAGGTCTGAGAGCCGACACTGTCTTCACTCAGACCTTGTTAAGAGCAGAAAACGAAGCTTAATCCTTGTTCAGTAACTGGAGCAGCTTATCCAGTTGATAATCTGAGGGTCCCTCGGCATCATGAATCTCATTGAAAAGTTGCTCCTGCTTCAAAACAACTTCAAGAGTTCCTGAGAGATCGGTGTTTGGATTGATCGCGATCGTCAGCAACCTGGCTGCACGTTGATACCAGAGTAAGTTGTCGAAACTTTCCTTGTTAAACCAACGGATACCATTGTATTCATTGACTTCCAGATAGGATTTCACCACTGGGTCTGTAATCCATTTTTCCAGCAGATCTCTCGCGCTCATCTCATCAGTGAAGGGTTGGAGGTCAGTAATGAGAACCTGGATAACCTGGGAGGCTTTCCAGGATTCATACTCGGTAAAGCCTAACTGAGCCAGGGTTTTACGGATAAGGTTTACAACCGGTTTTCGTAGGGCGATCCCTCGATTTATTTCCAGGGCACCTGTCTTATCGCCAGGGCCAGCCAAATTGTTCAAGGCCGCCCAAATGATCAAGACATAACGTGAGCGTGGATCTTTCTCCAACCTGTTCGTTATAAATTCATAGCCATTGCGTGTAGTCTGCATGGAGGCGAGGCCGAGTTTACCGGCTAAGGTGTTGATTTCCGAGAGGGCAATGATCAGATCCTTTGCTCGCTGCTGGGCTTCTTCGAGGGCAAATGCATTCTGCTGCGATTTACCCGCTTCCCATAAGAAATCCATCGTCCTGTCAAGCAGTCTAGCAGGGAGCTTATCATCACCGTTCTCGAGAACAGGTTTGCTCAAACCTTTCAGAGTTGGAACGTTGATCACTTCCTGGAGGTGCTGAAGCAAAGGACCAGTATTGATCTCTTCGAAGGCTTCCTCAAGGTCAGCGATGCCTTGCCCATTAAGTCTTTCGTATAATGCGATGAATTGCGGTCCGCTCACAACTTGAAAATCGAGCAAAACCTGGTGACTGTAATCATGCAGATCAAAACGTAGGCCTTGCTCACGAATCTCACCCAGGCGGCGTAAGTACCAGAGACGTGAATCGTTATCCCTGAAAAGCACAAAATCCTCATTCTTACCAAGCAAATGCAAAGCATCAGCCAGATCGCTTTGATGCAACTGCCCCTCATTGCCGTCTTTTACCAGGTACGGAACTGACTGCTTGACCCAGCCGGAGCTATCACCAAAACGGTTATTGTAGATCACCAATGCCGCCTGACCCCGGTAATAGTTGCTGTATGCAAACACATTTTCATCCACATAGCCGCCATCATTCCAGAAATCGTAAAGGCGAAATTCCTCAACATCGGCAAAGATCTTACGTCGATGCAGGAGCGGGAAGATCGTTGCAGCATGGTAATCAACCAAGCCCTGGTCAGGGGTTTCGTCCCAATAAGGCCGGTAATATTCCATGCCATACTTTTCGGAATAACCTTCAATTTGCCCATGTCCGAACATCGGTAAACCTGGCATAGTTGAAAGCAGTGTGCAAATGCCAAAATACTTATCGCCCTTGCCAAATTGCTCTACGGCGGTCTTTTCGTCCGGGTTGTTCATGAAATTGACATAACGTTTCAGAATTTGCGGATCGTAGACCAGTGTGTTTTTAATCAGCTGGCGGTATTTTTCGTTCTCTTCATTGCGCAGCATGTTCATGAAAGCACTGTTATAGACGCGGTGCATGCCCAGTGTGCGCACAAAATAACCTTCCATCAGCCAAAAAGCTTCTGCGAGCAGGAGGGTATCTGGTACTTCAACTGCCACCCGATCGACCACCTCGCGCCAGAATTCTTCTGGCATAGCCTGATCGAAGGCTTCCTTGGTCATAGCGTAATCCGCACGAGAGGGAATATCTCCGCCGCTGCCAGGTTGGGGGAACCATAAGCGCTGATAGTGTTTTTTGGTAAGTGTCATGGCAGCATCAAAGCGGATGATCGGGAATTTGCGAGCGACCGAGAGAATTGTCTGGATGACAGCCTCACGTACCTCAGGATTTAGATAATTGAGTTGGGCGGTATCGTTCCAGGGCATGCTTGTCCCATCGTTGCCATGGTAGATGTAGCGGGTACGTCCAGTGTTGTGGTCATAATATTTGAATACTACAGCGGCATCGCTGCGCGAATAATAGTGATCTTCCAGGTTGATACTGATCCCCGAACGTTTGGAAAGATCGGGGCTGTCGAATTGGTAAGCCGGGAAGGGAGGTTGATCGCTCTGGATAAACCAATCGGGATGCTCGTAAACCCAGTCTGAATCAATTGCCATGTGGTTGGGTACCATATCGCTGGCAAGCCTGATCCCGCGTGCGCCGCAGCGCTGGGAAAGATTATAGTAAGCCTCATCACCACCCAGACGGTCAGCGATTTGGTAGCGCGACAAAGAGTAAGCCGATGCTACTGCATCCGGGTTACCCGTCATTTGCTTGATCTCGCGGGAAGCGTCACTGCGTTCCCATAAACCGATCAGCCACAAGCCTGTGAAGCCCCATCGAGCCAATTGGTCGAGGGTTTCATCGGGCACCTGGTCAAGCCGTTCAATCGGGCGCTGGAATTCGCGAGAGAGCTGATTGAGCCAGACGTAGGTGTTTTTTGCCATCATCACAACCCGAGGCATCCAGTCACTGTCCTGGCTGAAGTTTTCCTCTTCACTCAACTTGTCTCCCCAGGGGTCATACCTGTAATTGGGAACGAGGGTTTCGCCGGCAGAAAAATCGGGTCCGGCTGCAAAGAGCATCGAACGTGCTTTGGCTTCTTCACTAAAAAGGTCCAGGCTGCCCAGCAGGCGCAACAGTATTTCACCCAGGTAGGAACCCCAATTTTGGCGAATGTACTCCAACTGACCCTGAAGGGAATCTGGCGATCTTAATGCTGGTGTACGCAACATGGTTGCGAGGTCCTGGTTTTCCGGACCAAAGGTTGGTTGAGTTTTGAAAAATATCTGGATCGCATCCAGCAACGGAGCATATTCGCTGTTGGAATAAAGCGGACGGTCATCGAAAATTTCCCGGTAGCACAAAGCTGCCGGGTTAATATTGCTGAGCCAGGTCATGAAGAGCTCCTCGACGGCCACATCATAATTGCTGATGCCATTATCAGTGCCTTCCAGGTATTCGAGGATAGTTTCTTCGCCTTTATATACGGCAACAGGAGGGAATTGTTCGTTAAACTTGGTCAGTATGTCAACCATACTTTCGCGTCCGAGGCGATCGATCAGGAATTTGGCAAGCTCGTTTTGAATACCCCGTCCATTAATTCTGTAATATTCGTCAACGACAAAATGGAAGATTTCATCGATCAATCCTAGAGCGTTGATATCAGCAGGAGATGCCAGTGTATTGAAGTCGTCGGTATCAGAGCGGAATTGGTTGATCTTGTGGGCAAACTCGCGAGATGCGTGAAAATTAGCAAAAATTACATTACCATTTTTTGAGAATAAAACCTCGTCAAATTGGTACTTGTCGCGCGCTTGTTTAGTGACGTGAAATTCCTTCATCGGACCTCGCAATAAATGATATTTAATTATGGATATAGATAAATTGTATCACTCGGCTTGCAGGATATGAGTGACGATGTTTGACCCGGATCCACCAATGTTCTGGGTCAATGCATATTTAGCGCGTTTCACCTGGTTGGCACCGGCAAGACCACGCAACTGCAGGGTTGCTTCGACCAGTTGGTAAATACCGGTCGCGCCAACCGGATGGCCACGCGCTTTCAACCCGCCCATCGTTGCGACCGGAATTTCACTATCAATCTTGATTTTGCCGTCAATAGCCATTTTTGGTCCTTCGCCGGGCGCGCAGAAGCCAGCGGCTTCCAAAGAGAGAGCTGCCATGATCGAAAAAGCATCGTGATACTCGAAAAGCCCCATGTCATGTGGCTGTAAACCAGCCTGTGAATAGGCGGTCTTCGCGGAGGTCTCAGCTGCGGTCAGGCGGGTGTCCGCTTTTCGGTGTTGAAGTGATAGAGTGTCGGTCATCGACGAGGAAGCAATCACGGAGACGCCTTTATGTCCGTTTTGAATTGGGTGGGAAGTCAAAACGATCGCAGCAGCACCATCGGAGACGGGTGAGGCATCCATCAGATTGATCGGGTCAGAAATCATGGGCGATTTCTTGAATGATTCGATGGTGATCGGTTCCTGAAAACGGGCATTGGGGTTATGCATGGCATTCGCGTGAGCGTTGATCGAAAAATTAGCAAAGTCCTTATGCTCCCAACCGTATTCATACATGTAACGGCGCATGAGGAGGGCGTTCAAACCAACGAAAGAAAGCCCAAAGTCAGCCTCCAATTCTGCGTCAGCGGCAGTAGCAAGGCTGGCAGTGATCTCATCTCCAGGTGAATCGGTCATTTTCTCGGCACCGATCACCAAAGCGCTTTCGAGCTCGCCACTGGCGATTGCCATGAGCGCCATACGGAAAGCAGCGGAACCTGAGCTGCAGGCAGTTTCGATGGAAATGGCGGGTTTGTGATGAAAACCGAGCCAATCTGCCATTAGCGTGCCTAATTGTGCCTGGTGATTAGCAGTTATCGCCATCATGTTGCCTACGAATAGCGCGTCAGGATAACCAATTCCTGCATCGTTCATGGCCATCAAGCCAGCATCGCCAGCTAACTCTTTCAGTGACTTATCCCAACTTTCAGAAACCGGAGTCTGACCGATCCCTGCGATGTGAACTTTATTCATAAAACCTCATTTTTCAAAGTCATACCCGGATGACGGGTGAGGGAGAAACGAGAATTGGCTCGATCCCCTCCAGCGAAACGGCGGGAGGGACAAAGGGGGTGGGTTTCTCAAAGAATGAAAAACAGATCCTGACACCTCGCTTCTCCGTTACAATATTGTAAGCAAAAATGCTCGCGAATACTATCAAATGCAACCTGAATGAGGTAATGAAGTGAAAATTATTGATATCTCGGTTGGAATTAAAAACGATATGCTCGTTTGGCCAGGTGACGAACCGGTAGAAATTGGATGGGAGAGTCGAATTGCGGATGGAGCCATATCCAATGTCAGTTCCATCCGGATTGGAGCCCATGTAGGGACGCATGTCGATATGCCATTGCATTTCATAGAAGGCGGAGCCAACCTTGACAACCTGGACCTGAACCGGTTGATTGGTCCGGTGACGGTAGTTGAAGTTCCTGATGGAAAGAAAAGCATTGATGCAGCTTTTCTTGAAACCCTGGGACTTATGGACGCGAACAGGTTGATTTTCAAGACTTCCAATTGCAAGCTCTGGAACGATCCTTCACAGTTTTTCGATGAAAGTTATCTTGCATTAGCACCTGATGGTGCTCGTTGGCTGGTGGAGCACGGCTGCCATTTGGTTGGCATCGATTATCTTTCCATTGCCCCTTTCGGAGATTCCGTTACCGTGCATAAAATCTTGCTATCGAACGACGTCATTATTCTTGAAACGCTTGACTTACGAAATGCGCAGGCGGGTGAATACGAACTTATATGTCTGCCGCTGAAGCTCGAAACCCGCGAAGCCGCGCCGGCACGGGCAATCTTGATCCAAACCCTTTGATATCGATAATAATGCGCGTAGCCATAATAGCAAGTAGTTTTCATATAGTCTAGAATACAGAGATAAGGTTGATTCTGTTATCTTGATTTTTTTTGCGAAGGATTTCATCTGTGATGAGGAAAGCTTCTTCGTTTCACGCAGGATGACAACCACATGGCTATTCAATCACTGGCATTGTCAACAGGTGGAAGGCGAGGGTTTCAAGGTCGCGGGCTTTTTTGCTGGTACCGAGATCTTCCAAAATTTCGTCGATGTGAGATTTAATTACCGGATCTTTCTCAATTATGCTGTTGAAATCCTGGTTTTCGTCCAACAATGCACCTAAACCCAGGTGATCGTAAAGTTCACTGACGACACCATAGCTCCATTGATCCGAGATCTGCAGCTCGTCTGCCAGATCGCGCCTTCCGATTGAAAATATGATCGCCAGGCGTGCGATTTCGCTTTGCCGATCAGTCAGACCTGGATAACTGCGGGACTGAAGCACCATCCTAGTTTTTGGTACTGGAAAATTTGCATTCCATGCATCTTCCAAACCGCTTGCGGTAAAGACAGGTTTACCTTCAGCTGCAAATGTGATCGCCCATCCTAGCGACGTTGCAACCTCAGATTTATACAACACACCAGCAATGTTTGACTCGGGCAGATACTTGAAAAAATCGGGTCTTGAGTTGCGGCATAACCCAATGATTTTAAGATCAGTTTTGGAATTCCCAATCTCTTTTCCAACTTGTCGAAGGTCGCTGATATTATCGATATCCAAAACGATTCCATCGCACATCAGGAGCTCTTTACTGAGCAGATCTGACACTTCATCCGAATTGGTGAGCTCTGCCACCATTCTTGTGCGCCAATCGCGAACTACCAGCAAGGACATCCAGTCCAGCACATAAGAATCTTCACTATATAAAGCTACCAGGATATCTCTTTTCAACGTACACCTCCAACCATGATTGCTGAATTATAATAGCATCAACACAAATGACCGAGGAGACACATTATGGAAAAAAGTATTGCCGTTTTGACTAGTGGAGGGGATGCTCCTGGAATGAATGCGGCTATCCGTGCCGTTGTACGAACGGGAATTATCAATGAATGGGATGTTTATGGCGTTCGTAATGGTTACCAGGGGTTGATCAACGGTCAGTTTGAAAAGATGACCACCCGCGATGTTGGTGGTATTCTGCAGCGTGGCGGCACTGTTTTGGGCAGTGCCCGTAGTGAAGCTTTCATGACAGTCGAAGGTCGCACACAGGCGATCCGCAATCTGAACCGAAGGGGCGTCGACGCCTTAGTCGTCATTGGCGGTAATGGCTCACAGGCTGGTGCAAATGAGTTATTTAAGATGGGTTTCCCTGTGGTGGGAGTTGCTTCGACAATTGATAATGACCTTGTTGGCTCTGAAATAACAATTGGTGTTGACACAGCATTGAATATTGCCCTGGAAGCGATTGACCGCTTGAAAGTGACAGCATCATCTCATCAACGGGCTTTTATCCTCGAAGTTATGGGTCGCAAGTGTGGCTACCTGGCCTTGATGGCAGGCCTGGCGGGTGGAGCTGAAGCAATTACTTTACCAGAAAGAAAGACCGATCCAGAAGAGATAGCAGAAACATTACGGCTGGCGTACGAACGTGGAAAGAACCATGCCATCATTGTTGCAGCCGAAGGGGCTGATTACAATGCTGCCAAACTGACCGAGTTTTTCACCGTTCATAAAGAGCGATTAGGGTTTAGTGTACGCACAACCATCCTGGGACATGTCCAGCGAGGTGGTGAGCCGGGAGCATCTGACCGCATATTAGCTTCAAGGTTAGGATGCGGAGCTGTCCAGGCAATTGCCAGGGAAGAGTATGGAGTCTTGATCGGTCTGATAAAGAATAAGGTCACTGCTACACCCTATGATGAAATCGTCGGCAGAAATAAAGAACTCGACGAGGAAATGATTGAATTAGCGCGATTGCTGGATTAAGCGAATTAGAGGGAAGTACGCTGAGCAATTTACGTGCTGGCAGGGCGGGTTCCATACCCGCCCTTCTCTTTTAAATTCACGCCTGTGTAGTAAACGTCCTATGGGCGTTTACTTACATTATGAAAGAAAAATGTTCGCAGCGATAAATATGGTTACCGGATCGGAAGGCATGACCAGGTAAACGAAAGGATTCTTCGCTTTACTCAGAATGACAGAGTAATTACCTCATTCGTAAATAGGCTTCGATAAAGCCATCCAGATTGCCGTCCAAAACTGATTGAGTGTTGCCAGTTTCGTAGTCCGTTCGATGGTCTTTGACCATCTGGTAGGGATGCAGCACGTAAGAACGGATCTGGCTTCCCCATTCAACCTTTTTAAATTCACCCTTTAAATCTGATAGCTTCTCAGCCTGCTCCTGCTGCTGTATTTCAAACAACCTGGCTCGTAGTACTTTGAGGGCAGACTCACGGTTTTGAGTTTGTGAGCGCTCGTTCTGACAGGTCACAACCAACCCGGAAGCCAGGTGGATGATGCGTACAGCGGTCATGTTCTTTTGCACATTTTGCCCGCCCGCACCGGAAGATTTATAAACCTCAATCTCGATATCTTCAGGACGGATGACAATGTCATCGTTGCCTTCAATCTCTGGAAGAACTTCGACCAAGGCGAAAGAGGTATGCCGGCGATGGGCAGCGTCAAATGGCGAGAGCCTGACAAGCCTGTGAACGCCTTTTTCAGCCTTCAGGTAGCCATAAGCGAGGTCGCCTGTCACAGAAATCGTGACCGACTTGATGCCAGCCTCTTCACCAACTGTCCGGTCCAGGATCTCGGTTTTGTAGCCATGATTTTCTGCCCAGCGGAGATACATGCGCTCGAGCATTCCTGCCCAATCCTGTGAGTCGGTGCCACCCGCACCAGCGTGAACCGCCAAAATAGCGTCACCATGGTCATATTTGCCGGAAAGCAGCAAGGTGATTTCTTTCTTCGAAACTACCTGTTCCAAATCGTCGAGTTGCTGTTCAATTTCTTCGGTCAGACTGCCATCATCAAGTTCCCAGAGTGCAGCCAGACCTTCAACCTGGGTCTTGAGCGATGTCCATTCTTCTATCTGGTCATCAAGGAAGGCGATGCGTTTCATGACCGACTGGGCGTTTGCAGGGTCATCCCAAAAGCCAGGTTCTTCGCTTTGTTTATGTAAGTGTGCTAATTCTTCAGACTTTTTGGGTAAGTCAAAGATGCTCCAGGAGGGAATTAAATTGATCCTCCAACGATTTAATGTGGTCGCTCAGTTCAGCCATGCTAATTTCCTTCGTTCCTGGTAAAGATGCTGTCAATAAATGATTTCTTATCAAATAATTGCAGATCTTCGATTTTTTCACCTAAACCCGCGTAGATCACAGGGATACCCAGTTGGTCTTTGATCGCAAAAACCATACCCCCCTTGGCGGATGTATCCAATTTTGCCAGAATGGCACCGTTCAGGTTTACAGCTTTGCCAAAAGCTTCTGCCTGGTTGAGGGCGTTTTGTCCGGTAGTGGTATCGATCACGATCCAGGAGTAATGCGGCGCACCCGGCAGAGCTTTTTCAGCCACCCGATAGACTTTTTTGATCTCTTCCATCAGGTTATAGCGGGTATGAAGACGCCCGGCAGTGTCGATGAGGACAACATCAATATTGCGAGCTATCGCCGCACGAATGCCATCAAAAGTCACCGCACCAGGGTCGCTGTCCTGTTGACCCGTGATGATGGGCACACCAACTCTTTCAGCCCAAATTTCAAGCTGATCAGCAGCGGCTGCACGGTAGGTATCAGCTCCGACCAGCAAAACAGACTTGCCCATGTTCTTATACCTGGCAGCCAACTTGCCAATTGAGGTTGTTTTTCCGGAGCCATTTACTCCTGCAACCATGATCACGGTCGGTTTTTGAGAGAAATCAGGCTCTTGCGCTTCGAACAGCAGATCTGATAATTCCTCTTTTAGAAGCGATTCCAGTTGTGAGGTCTTAGTGAGGCCTAACTCATCTGTTTTTTCAATCGCTGTATCAACCAGGTCGAGTGTAGTTTTAACGCCGACGTCTGCCTGGATCAACAATTCTTCCAGATTATCGAAGGTTTCGTCATTCAGTTCGGTTGCGCCAAACAGTGTGGCAATCTTGCCAAAAGTGGTTTCGCGTGTTTTTTGCAGGCTGTCACGCCATTTTTTAAATAAGTTGTCCATAGGCTCTGGATTATATCATTTGCTTTGTTGAGCTTGTGCCAACTGTCCACAACCGGCGTTGATCTCGATACCGCGGCGCAGACGCACTGAATTCGGGATACCGTAATCCGTCAGAATTTTTGCGAATGCCTCCACCCGCTCGCGACTGGAACCGGGAAGCGGATATTCTTTGCTTGGGTTGAGTGCGATCAGATTCACGTGGCAGAGCATCCCTTTGATCAGGCTGATCAACTGCTTTGCCTGGTTATCACTGTCATTTACGCCATCAATAAGGGCGTATTCAAAGGTGATCCTGCGATGAGTCTTCTCAGTATATTCTCTGCAAGCTGCGATTAGTGATTTGAGAGGATGAACCCGGTTTACCGGGACCAGTTTTGAACGCAATTCATTTTCAGGCGCGTGCAAGCTGACCGCCAGGTTTACCTGTGAATCGAGTTCAATAAATTGCTTGATCTTGGGAATGATACCGACGGTGCTGATCGTGATTCTCCGGGCACCAAAATTGAGCAGGTCAGGGTCTGTCAGGTGGTCGATTGATTGCATTACCGCTTGGTAGTTGAGGAACGGTTCGCCCATTCCCATAAAGACGATATTGGTCAACTTTTCACCCTTTGCTTCAAGCGTGCGCATCACGAACAGAATTTGCCCAAGAATTTCACCAGAACTGAGATTGCGGGTGAAACCCATTTGACCTGTGGCACAAAAAACACAACCCATCGGGCAGCCGACCTGGGTGGAAACACAAACCGTATTGCGATCAGAATATTTCATCAGAACGGTTTCAATGCGATTGCCTTGCTGTACTTCGAAAAGGTACTTGACCGTGTTTTTATCTTTAGAGACTATTGATTCAAAGGAGACAATTGGATTGAGCACGAAGTTTTCATCGAGCTCAGTTTTCAAGGAGTTTGGAATATTGCCAAATACAGCAAAGTCACTGTAATGGTGCTTGTAGATCCCTTCCAAAATCTGTTTGGAACGGAAAGCGGGTTGATTCATCTTTGTTAACTCTTCAGCCAGCTCTTCTTTGTTCAAATCGAGAATTAGTTGTTTATCCATTGATCAAAACCGTCAGATTTTCTGCAATGATATCAGGCTGGAGGTCCGACTTTGAAAGGTCTTCAAGTGTACTGACCCCCGAAAGCAAGAAGGCTGAATGGAAACCACCCCGATGCGCACCTAAGATGTCCGTTTCCAGGCGATCTCCAACGCATAAAACCTGATCTGCTGTTAGTCCCATGACTTTCATTGCCTGAATGTACATGGCAGGAGAAGGTTTACCGATAACCAGGGGTTCTTTGCCGGCTGCTGTCTGGATTGCAGCAACCATACTGCCAGCGCCGGGTGCCAGTCCATTAGGTGTCGGGTAAGTGGCATCAGTGTTGGTTGCGATGAATTCTGCTCCTGAACGAACCTGCCTTGAGGCATAGTCTATCTTGCTGTAGGTCAATTTCTGGTCAAGCCCGACGATTACCATGTCAGCTTGTCTTTTGTCGCCTTCCGGCAGTACCTCAAAACCTCTTTTTCGAGCATCCTTCTCAAAGGATTGCGATCCCACGATGTAAATGAGATGTTTACCTGGGTGAGAATTGCGTACGATAAAAAATGTTGCCACAGCACTGGTGAGGATCCGCTCAGGCTTGACCACGACTCCGAAACCAGCCAGTTTCTCCTGGTATTCCTCGATAGTCTTAGCTGAATTATTTGTCGCCAAAACAAAATCAAGCCCGAGATCTTGAATTTGGTCAAAAATCCCGGGCAGGTTACCAAGTGGTTTGTTATCATGCCAAAGGACCCCATCCATATCGAGGATGAGGCCTTTGAGCATGGGAAAATGATCTGTGATCATTTCTACTTTTGAGGAGGTGTCAATACCTTATCGATCAATCCGTATTTCAATGCTTGATCAGCTGTCATATAGAAATCCCGATCGGTATCCCGTTCAATAACCTCGAGAGGTTGACCTGTAGCGTTTGCAAAGAATTTATTCAAAGACGACTTAAGGCGAAGGATTTCTTTTGCCATAATTTCGATGTCCGAGGCTTGACCCTCAGTACCGCCCAACGGTTGATGCAGGTGAATTGTGGCATGGGGCAGGGCATAACGCTGACCTTTGGTACCGCCAGCCAACAGAACAGTGCCGAAACTTGCGGTAACCCCGACTGCTACAGTACTGATTGGGTTGGAGATCATCTGCATTGTGTCCAGGATAGCAAGACCAGCATAAATAGAACCACCAGGAGAATTGATATACATCTGGATCGATTTGTCAGGGTCTATCTGGCTCAGATACAGAAGCTGAGCGACAATTACGTTGGCAACCTGGTCGTTGATGGCTGAACCAACAAAAACGATGCGTTCTTTAAGCAGTAAAGAGTAAATATCATAAGCACGATCACCATTGGCAGTCCGTTCGACTACCATTGGGATCACTGATTTAAAGTCATTATTTTGCATATTCATTTCCTTTTTTACCTATCAGTTTACTGCCTCATTATTAGAAAATCGTAAGTCTTCAGGGTTCTTTTCCGGAGCGGTTTCAACCTAAGATTCAGGTTCGGCTGGTTTGGATTCTTCCTGGAGAGCATCCATGACGCCTTCCACTGCTTCTTCTTCAGAAACCTCATTTTTACTGGCTTCTTCTTCGGCAGGGATGGAATCAGGATCAGCCAGTTTTCTCAGTTGCAGCCGGATGGCTTTTTCCAGGGCGTTGGTGGCGGCATTATTGGAAATGGCTTCAGTAAAGCGTTTTTTGCCAAGTTCTTTTTCGGTACTCTCATATTCACCGCTCATGAGCAGCGAATTAATGACAGCGGTAACTTCGTCCTGCAATTGTTGCTGGGTGACAGTGACATTATATTTTTTTGACACTGCATCCATAACCAGGGAACGCTCAAGGCGGTCTTTGGCAGTTTGTTTAACTTCTTCCTCGATAAACTGATCTTTATCCAATTTACGGACCTTGAGGTAAAGATCCAGGTCCAAACCCCGGTGTTCGAGGTCGTGCTCGATACGATGCAGGACGTCGTCTTCTTCGTCTTTGATCATCTGGGGCGGGTATTTCATGGTGGCACTAGAACGCAGGGTATCGACTAGGTCAAGATAATAGGTTTCGTCATATTCAGAGGTTTTATCGCTCTCGAGTTTCTGATGGACAGCCTGCTTGAGGTCCTCCTCGTCTTTAAATCCACCCATAGAGGTTAAAAATTCTTCATCAATGGCGGGTAATTCCAGTTCTTTTACTGACTGAATGTTCAAATCGAAGCGTACTGTCTTGCCGGCTAAAACGCTATCCGATGCATCTTCCGGGAAGGTATGGGTGAGCGAGACCTGGTCACCCGCTTTTTTGCCAATCAGTTCCCGGGCAAAACCCTGGTAAGGCCATTCGGAGTCTTTCTCTTCCTTTTTGGTTGGGATCAAAGTTTGTTGAGGTGCAGATTTCACCAATACTGCATCTTCAGAGTTCTCAGGATTTTCATCGACGGCTTCCAGGGTCATGTAAACCAGTTGGTTAACCTTAGCTTCTCCCTCGACAGGGACGATATTGGCACGATTCCGGCGCATTTGCAAGATGAAGTCATCCACGTCGTTATCGGTGACTACCGGCGGCTCGTAGGTTTTCTTTAAGCTTTCCACATCACCAAGCTCAGTTTCAGGGGCAAGCGGAATCAGAAAATCGAATACAGGAGGCTCCTGGCTGGGAATATTTTCAAGGTTTCCAGGACCGTAAGGTTCAATGTTCTCTTGTTCCAGAACCTGGGGGTAGATGTCGTTCAGCATTAAATCGATCGCGTCCTCTGTGACAGCAGCCTCTCCAACATGTGCTAAAACCACATTGTAAGGTGCTTTTCCAGGGCGAAAGCCTGGAATGTGCGTCTTTTGAGCGATTTTGCGCGCAGCCTTGTGTTTGAAACCTTCCAGGGTTTCCTGGTCAAATTCAGCCCGCACACGGACCTGGTGGTCATCAGTAAAAGTTTTTTCAGTTTTCAAAATATACCTCTTTGGTTAAATGTGAAGTGGGGAAAGAGGGGCTCGAACCCTCACGCGTCGCCGCACATGATCCTAAGTCATGCCTGTCTGCCAATTCCAGCACTTCCCCTCAAACGAATAATTATATGCTACCAATGATTGCCAGTCAAACCTATTTTTACTCTTCTTCCTGAAATCGTGGATGATAGGCAGGACTTGAGACAAAAAAGAATTTGCTGCCCAGATAAGCAGATTCGTTATATTCGAACGGCAGGTCTGATTGAGTGTAGGAAATATGCTTTACTTCAAGGATTGGTTCGTCCAGCGTACCCAGCCAGGATTTCTCCTGCTTGGTGGCAAGCCGTGCTCTTAGTTGGTAATCGTCGCATTTTGGAATTATTCCGAGCTCGTCTCTCAGGTAATCATAGAGGGATCCTTCCAATGTTTGGGGAGGAAGCTCTTTGACAACTTCACCAGATAGGAAGGTACGCGTGATGGCAACCGGTGTGCTGTTTGCACTGCGCAGACGTACAAAATAGTAAATCATCGAATCATCCTGGAGGTGAAAAAGTCTGGAGATTTCCTCATTTTCCCTTGCCTGGAGGATCTTAAATTCGAGGACTTTTGAGCCAGGTTTGGCACCGATGGTATTGATATCCTGGCTAAAACCCCTTGGTTCTGCGATTCGCTTTTGGATTTCTATAGTATTGACAAAGGAACCCTTGCCAGGAATACGTCTGATATAACCTTCATGTACAAGCATACTCAGGGCTTTATTAACCGTCATTCGGCTGACATTGTACTGTTTGCACAATTCAACCTCGGTAGGCAGCTGCTTGTTTGAATAATTACCATCAATGATCTCCCGGATCAGATCCACCCGGATTATTTGATAAACAGGGGTTTTTGTTCGCATACGCTAATTTTATACCATAAATGGGGTAAATGTATAGGAAATTCCACAAAAATGTACACAAATTAAAAATTGTCTACTTTCTTCTGACTCGAAAAGAATCAGACCAATCAAAAGGCAATAATCTACATGCTTTAATTACTTATATTGGGGAATAGACAGATCTTTATGGTCATTAGTCAACGTTGCCTACCATACTCTTCTTTTTTAATTTGCATCCAATTAACTGGTAGACAGTGTAATGCACGTAGCCACAACAAGATAGATTTTTACTTTACTTATTAGGGGGACAGATAAATAATCATAGGGCGAGATTGAGAGCGTTGTGATTTTTGGGTTTCGAGTGAAATATTCCTCTTCAATCTGCCATTTCGATCACCATTTGGAGGATTTGACTTACAGTCATATTCATATTATTTAAAATCAGCTACCAAGATCTTCTATTTATCACTGGAAGTAATCAATTTGGATAACGTATTAATGCGCATAGCCACAATAAATCATTAAAATTTACTCTCATACCTTAGCAACATATAATTTCTACCGACTATAGATTTCCATTCGAACAATCGAGACTTGAACAACCAACTATGTTAAGAAAGTGAATTGCTTCCTATTTTTCTTATGGTTGACAGACGGGTCCAGAACAACATGCTCTTCAAATGCAACCTTGTTGCTTCTGATAGGGGCGAAGCAGCCATTGAATTCTGTATATTCCTCTGAAGTATTTGATTTCAGGATAGTTTGCTTCGTCCTTACATGAGGACAATAAAGAATCAGTGAAAGGAAAGAAGATCGGGGACTAGCTTACCTATAATCAAGGTATCAGGTTCAAGCTCGCAAACTGGGTTCGCTGATGAAGATCGGGTATTCCATAAAAAAACATGTGTTTTATGGAATGTGGGTGAGATGAGAATTGGATAATAAGCTGTGGAAGCTTCAACTATATGACCCTACGTCATAATGAACGTGGCAGGTAAATGGAGCTGGAGCCCATCAGAGAGAGACCATTCACGCAGGATATCGACCGAGACACCAAACGGTGAAAGAACCGAGCACGCAGCGCGGATGAGCAGTTCCACGTATTTGTCTGAATCAAGATTGCCGGGCTCGACCTTGCTGCCCAGATCCCATGCAACCACATCGGGCTCACCGCGCGTATACACAAAACGCACGCGCATACCAGGTTTGACCGGCATTCCCGCCGCTTGCATTTGCCTGGCGGCGCGTACCGAGGCAGTCGAAGCTTTGTAGGCTTCCAGGGCATAACTGACCTTGCCATTGATCACCAGTTGCTCCGGCAGCACCATCCCAGCTTTCAGCGTTTGCAGCGCTTGCTGGTAATGGTTAAAGGCTTCCTGGATGCAGTCCTCCAGTTCATTTTTAGTGCGTGCCTGACCCAAAAGACGGATCATCTCTTTCTGTACTGATGCAATCCACAGCGGCGTGTCACGCCGGCGCGCCTCCAGCCCGCGCACCTTGATCTCACCGCTCTGAAACACACCAAAATAACGGTTGGCGACCGGAATGCGCGGGTCGACCTTGGAGGGCAAAAACGCCACCCAGCGGTAAACGCCATCGAGGTTGATGGTCAGACCGGTGCGGTGGTTGATTTTTTTGATCAGCTCAGTGAAGTGTTCCGGTTTGTTACAGTCCTTTTTCTTGACCCACAGCGCGTCCACATACATATGCAGCACTTCATAACCTTCCTCTTCTGCTACGTCCTTGGCGCGCAGGAGCACTTCGCGCCCGCCTCTGGTGACAGCTTCGTGTGCTTCGATGTGCCCATAACGGGCATTTTTGTAGCCCAGAAAGCCAAAACAGACCACCAGCAGCCATTTGAGCGCCTGAGCGCGTTCTTTCAGGGTGGCGACCATGGGATGGTTTTCAGGGTAGGTCCGAAGCTTTTGCTTGATGGCGACCCGCTTTTCATAGAGTGGTTTGAGTGTCAATGGCACTACCCCCAAATCATGATGCGCCGGGGTGAGTCCATCGGGCAGGGGTACTTCAGGCGAGATATTGCCCAAAATGATGACAGCCGGGTACATGGAGACAAAATCGATCTGCGCCACGTCAGTGTGCAGTCCGGTGAGCGGCTGGTAAACCATGCCGCCCCGATCCGATTGGATCAATTGCAGTCCTGTTTTGAATTCTTCGAACTGGCGCTTTTGGTATGGCACCAGCACGTCTTTTTCCAGACCTGTAATGACCTGCATGGCGGAGATACCCTGACCCGGAGAGACGCGGGCGGCTTTTTCGATCGGCATGGTGGTCACGCGAGCCATTTCGAGCGTGCCTGGTAGACTGTAGTCTGACCACATCATGGCAGATTTCCGATCGATGTGGCAGCGCCCAAACAGGTGTGCCTCCTCAGGGCGGTAGATGATGTGCCCATAGGAGAAATAGGAAGTCTCCTTTTGCCAGCGCACTGGTCGGCTGGTATCACGGTTGAGTTGCAGTGGGATGCCCTTCGCCTCTGAGTCTTTTAGCAAAAACGGGATCAGCCAGCTGTCACCCCAGTCGGTTGCCAGGATATCCGGATTGTAGTCAGACAAAAGTTGATCAAATGTTTGCAGGTAACTACCCTGCGGGTCGAGTGCCAGACGCAGTTCAAAGCGGTCAGAATGTACCAGCAGAGACTGCACGCTGCTGCGGGTGGGGTCGGCATCCGGGGTGACCTGCAGTACACGCAAGGGCGGCAATTCGGGAAACAGTTCCCAACGGTCGTTCAGAGCCTGGATAGACTGGATTACATCATTTCCGTCCACCTCCAACTGACACAAAGCCAGTGGAAAGACTGCATAGCGCGCCATGTAGCGCGTGTTGATGGTGAGATCGGCGTCATAATAGGTCAGATCGGGGTAGATCTGTTCAATATCGTGAAAAAGCTTCACCTGGCTGGCAGGCGACTCCATCTCAATTTGCATCACGTCCACCAGCTGGTCTTCAAAGACATCCTGTTTGCGCTGCCGGCTGAGCGAAAGCACGTCCGGATGACCTGAAATCCGCTTCCAGAGCGCGCGCAGGGTCTCGTTTGGACCAGCGACGTAAAAACTGACCGGGAAACGCTGCCTGAAGCAGACCCGGCTGTCGTCATCAGCCGAGATGAACCACAGGCTCAAGCCTTCTTCCTGGTTCAGGTAAAGGTCCAGCAGCCAGCCGGTGAAGGTGTGGGTCTGGCTCATGGCGCCTCTTCAAAATCAGCATACGAACGCTCATCCTCAATCTCGACTACAGGCAGATCCTCTTCCTGCGCTTCGGTAGTGTCTTCCTGTGGCTGTTCGCCCGAAGTTTCCAGGTAATTGGTGATCAGCTTGAGGAAAACCTCTTCTTCCTCCAGACGTGCCTGGTCTTTGTGCTGCTCGGGGTTATAGAATTCGTGTTGAATGGTTTTAAGCTGCTTGTAAACCTCCAACAGAATGGCGATCAAATACATATCCAGTGGGTAGAGATTGGAAGCGTAAGAAGCTTCAGCCAAATGCAAACGCGACAGAACCAGCAACTCGTCCAACAGCACCTGGTCATCTTTGCGCAGGGCGCGTTTGAAGCGGTTGAGTGCGGCTTCTTCTTCCTGCCAGGTTTGGGTGATGGATGCAATAGTTCTTCCCATGACTACCTCACTTAAAAGAGTGCCAGCTGCATCTCCTGACTGGTGGGGAGGGGGAGCGGCTCTTCCCAGCAGATGTCGACGCTGGCTTTGAGTTGTTCAAGTAAAACGTTGCGGTTTTCAGCGATAGCGGGCAGCGGGCGGGTGCTGATTACCACCGGCGCGAAATGGCTCATCTCCTCGAGCAGGTTCAGGCTGTGCGCGAGCAGGCGCTGGCTGTCTTTGAGTTCCACATCTTCGTCCAGGAAAGTTGCCAGTAAGTCCAGCAGTACCAGGGGTCCGCCGGGAGGATTTTTGGCAGTTGCCTGGATCATCGCCAAAACCTGGTAACAGGTGAAAGCGCGCGAAAGGCGGATGTTATTCATCACGCTGACCGGGTCCGACGTGTAGGGGCGGATCAGTTTGGCGACCGCGTACATGTTGGAACGATTGCCGCAATCGAGCACGGTGACCGTCTGCCTCAGTGCCAGGGCGGAAATAAGCTGCAGCATGCGGTCCGATAGGGCGTGGGTGCCGATGGCGAGAAAACGCTTGGGCGGCAGGGGAATTTCAAAAGCTGTCAATGAATCAGAGCGATAGAGTTCCATCATGCTCTAATTATATAGAACACCTGTTCTAATGTCAAGAAAGAAGCAAACCTTTGTAGATGGGGGTTATCCCCGAGAATCGCCTTCAGTCTCTATATAAAGTAAGCCAGACAAATGGTGTCAGATCAATTTTAGCACGGTCCAATCACCGTAAAAGGGGCAAGGGGACGAAATTTGATTTATAGAAATTTTCTTTCTAAGGCCTAAAAATATTATCGTCCAGTATTTCGTCTTTGGTAAAGTGGCACACATTCAGGCAAGAGTTAATAACCATCTGACAGCGGACTGCTTTGCTGATTTGAGTTTCGCCGCCCTCTATTCCATCGATCGATAAACTCGATAGAATGGTAGTAATTGTTTCAGTTGGGTCGTAACCGTTTCGAGGTTCATACTCTAGGAGGATCACATAATCTCCCATCTTGGTTACAGTTACAAACCGAGACCAATAAACATTTCCGGCATTTTCGCCAAAATCATATACGGGTATAAAAGCAATAGATGCGGGATGCCCGTTTACCATTGAGTTAATATGGGGTAACGGAGAGAAGATGGTAGCAGCGATACCTTCTTTATCTGCTGCCCAAGCACGTAATTCTCTGATGAATGGGATAAGGTCGAGTTCCTTTTCATTCCAGAAGTGAATTGTGATTCCTTCGACAGCATAACGATGGCTGCTGTTTGAGGTTCCGTAATCACTGACTTTGAACATCCTGGACTGGTTCGGTTTGTATGTTCTGTAACCCTCATCTGACCAATCTTCAGGCAGCTGCATTGTCAGCCCAATTTCTTCAAGCCGATACTCCCGCCAGCCCAAAGCTCGAGGTGCAGGCTCGCAAGCAGAAAAAGGAGGCAGCATCGTGGACATGCGCTGCTCATAATCAATTGCGGCAGCAGTGACAGTCGCAAAAATATCAATATCTATTGGCTCTTGCGTAGGGGTTTCGGTGGGTGTTGGTGTTGGGGCTTCAGTTGGAAGGGGTGTAGGGGTGTCACTTGGTTCGGGTGTTGGCGGTTGCGTTGTATCGGCAAGCTCACTCTGGAAGGGCTGGGTGGGAATAGCTGTGTCTGCAATCTGCGTTGGGCTTTGGCAACCTGCAATTATCAAAAGAACGGCAACAAACAATACGAACCTGGCCTTTTTCATGATTCTCTCCTCTCGTTATTCAACGTAGAATATGCTCCCTACCTAAGGAATTAAGTCTTTAATATGGTAAATAAAACCATAAAATCTGTTGACCGGTCTCCCATAAAAGTAAACTGGACAACCGGTTTCACACCAATTCTGTTCAGAGCCATTAACTCCCGAAGAACTGCCGCTGGAAATGTACGCTACATGACCGTACGGTGGATTTCGGTGCTCTCCTATGCTTCTAGTCGTGTTTGGAACTGCAGGACTTGGTGAATGGTACCATCCAACGTGGTTTACTACTTGGGCGGCCCACGTCATTGCATCTCCATAAAATGGCACATAACCATACTGCCGATATACATACCAGGTGCAATTGCCCTTTGAACTGCTTATATCACAGCACGGGAATGGATTTCCAGGACTACTTTGTCCGCAACAGGTATCTGCAGAGATAATTACTTTACCTAACTCAATTGCTTTTTGGTTAGCAACGGAATAACTATTAATTTCTGCAATAAACTTTTCACCGAAGTATTCACTCAAAGAAAACTTATCACCTAACTGAATGGTGGATACAATCTTGACAAATTTTTGGAAATCATTAGCATCTTTTGTAAACTTCTGCGTAAATTGAACAAAATAATCACCTAGTTCCATTGATAAAACCATTCTTGGGTAAGAGTCTTGTTGAATGCTTATAGCATATTTCTGTTTATTGGTTACGATTGATAAACTATCGTATACGTTTGTTTGAGTGTAGTTAAATATCTGATCCTGAACACCGACCCAATCAATGAACTCTCTCTCCTTTTTCAACCAAACATCAATGTCCAAAAACATCTGTCCTTCCACTAATGATATTCGCTTCAAGATACGGTCAGGTTCAGGATATGGGAATTCCTGACGATATCTTTCAAGTAAGGTCATTGTCTCAGGATATGAAAACGAAAAACCAGATATTTCTTCTTGATAGGTTTTGAAACCATATATGTTGCTATTCGAGATTTCAATGAACAATTCACTTGTTGCAGTTTCAGGTTTGCATGAATCGTTTTCAACGTTCGAATTTGCGTGGTTAGTTACAGAAAACACAATGCCTAACACCCAGAGCACGACCATGTACTTAACCATTTTTTTCATCCTATTTTTCATTACCTTCTCCCTTGTAAAAGAGTATTTAGCTAAGACTATTATCTCCTAAGGTTTTAATGAGGAAGGAAATATTGATTTCAGTTCCAAAACCACCGATGAGAAAATAACGTTAAAGAGCAGCTGCTTTAATGAAACCAGAACCCTAACGTAATTTTACCAATTATTTGTACAATCATCGTATCGAACACGCCATGCACAATTATTGAGAGGAGACATGGGAAATACTTGATTTATCTAAAAAACTTAACACATGACAGATTCTGAAAAGGGCACCAAAGCCAACCGGTCAAATGACGGAATCTATGGGATAATAGGCGTAGACAAATAATCGGGTCTGAGCGGCGATGAACAGCTCACCTATTCAACCTGTTTCTGCCTAATCCTTCACTCAGACTCGTTATGAAAGGGAATCATTATGGATAGAAAAGTCGTCATTGCAGGTTCGTGTCGTACAGCGCTTGGGAAGATGAGCGGCATGCTTTCCACAGTTCCAGCAGCAAAATTGGGTGAGATCGTCATCCGTGAAGCCATCAAGAGAGCAGGGATCCAGCCATCTGATGTCGACCTTGTTTATATGGGCTGTATTCTGCAAGCCGCCCAGGGGCAAAATGTTGCCCGTCAGGCTGCTGTGAGTGCAGGCATCCCTGTCGAATCATCGGCAGTGACTATCAACGTAGTTTGCGGCTCCGGACTCGAAGCGGTCAACATGGCAGCCAGAATGGTCTTGCTTGGGGAGGCTGATGTAGTGGTTGCTGGCGGTATGGAGAACATGTCTGCTGCAGCTTATGCGCTTCCTCAGGCGCGTGCTGGTTACCGCCTTGGCAATGGCGTATTGGTAGATACGATGGTGAATGACGGTCTGACCGATGCATTCAGCCAGCTCCACATGGGCATCACCGCAGAAAATGTAGCAGAAAAATGGGGTATCACAAGGGAGGAACTGGATGAGTTCTCCGCTAAGTCCCAGGCTAAAGCTGCCAAAGCACAAGCCGATGGCAAGTTTGTTGATGAGATCGTGCCTGTGCCGGTACGAGTAAAGCGAGATGTGATCAACTTTGCAGAAGATGAAGGAATCCGCGCTGGCACGACTGCCGAAGGTCTGGCAAAACTGAAACCCGCTTTCAAGGCTGACGGCGTTGTAACTGCAGGTAATTCTTCTACCATTAATGATGGCGCAGCTGCTGTGGTTGTGATGAGTGATGAGAAAGCACGGGAACTGGGTGTAATGGCAGAAGCGATCTGGCTTGGCAGTGCCCTGGAAGGTGTTGACCCTTCGATCATGGGGGTCGGCCCAGTGGCAGCCACCCGTAAATTGGTTCAGAAATTAGGCATCGATGTTGCTGATTTTGATCTCGTTGAGGCAAACGAAGCCTTTGCAGCTCAGTCCGTGGCAGTAGTACGCGACCTGGGGCTTGACCCTGAAAAAGTGAACGTCAATGGCGGCGCAGTTGCTTTGGGGCATCCAATTGGTGCCTCGGGCTGCCGGATCTTGGTTTCGCTGATCCATGAAATGAAGCGCAGACCAGATACCAGGTTGGGTCTGGCAACGCTTTGTATAGGCGGTGGTATGGGCTGTGCGACTGCAGTCGCAAAACCCGAGGTGTAAATCGATGACATTTGTTGAATATGAACTCACGGGTCAGGTAGGTGTTATCACCGTCAACCGGCCGGAGGCACTTAATGCCTTGAACAGTTCGGTTTTGAGAGAACTAGAGCAGGCTCTGGAGCAAGTAGATCTTGGCATTGTTCGCTGCCTGGTGATCACAGGAGCAGGCGAAAAAGCCTTTGTTGCCGGCGCTGATGTGGCTGAAATGGCGAATATGTCCGTAGCAGAAGCCAAAGAATTTGGGAAAACCGGTAATGCGCTCTTCCGTAGATTTGAGACCTTTCCAGTCCCGGTGATTGCTGCGATCAACGGCTATGCCTTAGGTGGAGGGAACGAACTGGCGCTCTGTTGTGATATTCGCATCTGCAGTGAAAAGGCAATATTTGGCCAACCTGAAGCAGGGTTGGGCATTACACCCGGATTTGGTGGAACCCAAAGACTCGTCAGGGTTATCGGCTCAATCTCAAAAGCCAAAGAATTGCTCTACACTTGTCGAAACATCAAGGCTGAAGAAGCCAGGGAGATCGGTCTTGTCAGCGCAGTTTACCCATCTGAAAACTTGATGGCAGAAGCTTTGAAAATGGCGAATAAGATAGCCTCCAACGCCCCAATAGCAATCCGTAACATCAAAAAAGCAGTTAATGAAGGTCTCGATTTACGGATCGAGGATGCAATAAATTTGGAAGTTGATTTATTTAGTGCCTGTTTTGCCACTGAAGATCAAAAAGAAGGCATGTCCGCTTTTTTTGAGAAACGTAAAGAGAAAATGTTCAAGAACCAATAGACGAAGTAATCAGCCTGACAATAATCAGGCTGATTTTAAAAGGAGAGTATATGAAAGTAGCTGTGATTGGAGCAGGAACCATGGGCAGCGGAATCGCGCAAGCGTTCGCACAGACCGAGGGGTATGAGGTGATCCTCACTGACCTCAGCCTGGAATTAGCCCAGAAAGGGCTGGGGCGTATTGCCAGCGGGCTGCAAAAACGGGTCGAACGTGGAAAATTGACTAAAGAAGAAGCTGACCAGATCAATGCCCGCATCGTTGCAGGGACTCTGTTCGAGTGCGGCGATTGCGATTTAGTCATAGAAGCCGTTTTGGAACAGATGCAGGTGAAAAAGGACACTTTCCAAGCACTCGATACGATCGTTAAACCAGAAGGCATCTTTGCCAGCAACACCTCCTCATTATCGATCACTGAAATTGCACAAGGGCTGAGCCGTCCGGTGGTCGGTATGCACTTTTTCAATCCTGCTCCGGTTATGAATCTGGTTGAAGTGATCCCGGGACTTTCTACGCCCCCTGAAGTGGTAGAGAGCGTATCGGAAATTGCCCGTGAGCTCGGCAAGACACCTGTAGAAGTCAAAGAATCAGCCGGCTTTGTAGTTAACCGCATCCTGATTCCTATGATCAACGAAGGCGTTAGCATCTTTGCAGAAGGGATAGCAACCG
>ENA-UOOH01000332-UOOH01000332.1-fermentation-metagenome-genome-assembly--contig:-NODE-332-length-56291-cov-60.614322_pt1 | contig 56291 bp, 45 predicted proteins | sample MGYA00245778_ERZ724025 | MGnify/ENA primary metagenome ERZ724025 (study PRJEB28704, sample SAMN03018313) | fermentation metagenome | biome: anthropogenic terrestrial biome; feature: soil; material... | reverse complement strand
CATCAATCAGCTTTTGAAATTTCCGTCAATCGTAAAAATGAAAGGTCCTGTCGTCGCTCATGGCAACAAATATTTTTCCGAAAAAAGATTCTCCGAAACTTAGGCAGAAACATCGTGACATCGATGATTAAATATCGCTGCGGGAGTTCTTCTGACTTTTGTTCAGGTTGGCCCACTGTTCGTAGGTAAGCCGACGTTGCCTTATGCCTTCTTTAGCCTTATCGAAATTACAACTGCCTCAGTTATTGCTTGGTTAGTGTTACGGTGGGAAAATGAGGATACAGCATAATAAAATCCTCCCCCTTATAATCAACAAAAATAAAGGGGAGGATTGTTTTAATCTTTGTAGCCCGGCCGGGAATCGAACCCGGATCTAAAGTTTAGGAAACTTCTATTCTATCCATTGAACTACCGCGCCAAATACACTGCAAAAGTAATGTTTTTTCCGATATTCTCAAACATCCGGACATATTTGCTCAAATCAATTGGCCCCCCAAACAATTTTTCATTTAAACTGTTTAGAGTGTAAACAATTTATTTCAACCCATAATTTTTCATTCATGAGCCATATTGCAATACTTTACGGCACTTCCGGCGGTAACACTGAATCCGTGGCTAAAAGCATCCGGAACCTTTTCGACGATAATGCCGACCTTTACAACGTCGATACGATTAAGATTGACGACATAAAACCTTATAAATACCTGATCCTGGGCACTTCAACTACAGGAATTGGCGATTTGCAGGACGACTGGGACAGTTTTCTTCCCGTTTTTTCGAAAGCCGACCTATCGGATAAAACCGTTGCAATCTTTACGTTGGGTGACAGCGCCTCGTTTTCGAGCAGTTTTGCCGAGGCAATGAAAGTAATTTACGATGCCATAAAGGATAAAACAAAGGTGGTTGGCTTCGTCGACGATGAGGGATACACCTACGATGACTCTACCGCTGTTGTAGACGGACGTTGGGTAGGCCTTCCCATTGATGAGGACAATGAATACGATCAAACCGACGCCCGGCTTAAGGCTTGGGTAGAGGAATTAAAAAAAGAGTTTATTTGATCAAACTGTATTAAGGATACGGACAGGGCTGAGTTGTACAGGCGATTCAGCCCTGTTTCTTTTATGGGGTTTCCCTTGTTCAAGTTGAAGTTTTATCGTAATTTCGTTGCCAAAAATAAATTTTATGCAACGTTTCTTTTACTACAGGCCCTTTGTATTTATTACTTTGCTTACGCTCAGTCTATCGAGCTTCTCTCAGAAAAAACAACTCGATCACTCCGTTTACGACAACTGGAAAAGCCTCCAGGAAATTTCCATCAGTAATGACGGCAGGTTTATCAACGCCGTTATCAGCCCGCAGGAAGGCGACAGCACACTTTATATCTATGATTCAAAGAAAGAAAAAGAGTTACTAATTCATCGGGTAAACAAATATACGCTGTCGCCCGACGGACGATACACGGTCGCTTTGTTGAAAGCCCCTTTTTCAGAAATTCGTCAGGCAAAGATCAAGAAAAAGAAAGCCGATGATTTTCCCAAAGACTCGTTGGTTATTGTCGATAATGAAGCATTTACGCTTTACAAAATAGCCGATGTAAAATCTTATGCCACATCTACAGAGATGGCTGGACACATTGCCTATAAAAAAGCCGCACCGAAAGATACGGCAAAAAACAAACCAAACAAACCGGCAGACCTGCTAATTATCCGAAACCTAAACACCTCTGCGGAAGATACCGTTAAGAACTCCAAAGAGTTTGCTTTTAACAAGTTCGGAAATTCACTGGCCGTCTCAGTGGAGCCCGAAAAAAAAGATTCCACCGATACGCACAAGGTACTTTTTTTCGATTTAAAAAACGGGAACAAAAAGCAGATCTCCGGCGAAAAAATGGAATACAGATCCTTTTCCTTCGACGAGCCAGGAAACCAACTGGTCTATTTAGCCACAAAGGACACCTCCAAAATTGAACAAAAAGTATTCGACGTGAGGTATTTCAAAAACACCATGGATTCGGCCGTTGTGATTGCTTCCAAAACGTCAAGGGGGTTGCCGGAAAACTGGATCTTCAATGAAAACTCAAAGCCTTCTTTCAGTAAAAACGGGCAACGGATCCTTGTTGGCGCTGCTCCAAGACAAACGCCCAAAGATACTACCCTTGTTGACTTCGAAACAGCAGCCCTTGATATTTGGCACTGGAAGGATCCGGTTGTACAGCCACAACAACTCTCCCAGCTGAAAAACGAATTGCGCAGGACCTATACCGGCATTATCGACCCCAATCGTCCACGCGAGTTCATTTCTGTTGCCAACGAGCAAATGCCAAACGCATCGTTCTCCGACGAGGGAAACGGACGGTTTGTCCTGCTCACTTCCGGCTTGCCGTACGAAATTGAAAGCCAATGGGACATTTCCTCCAAAATGGATACTTGGATTTACGATACGCAATCCAATCAATTGACCGTAATTGCCCAACCTGTTTCGGGAAGGCCACAGATTTCACCCTCGGGTAATTTCACCTACTGGTGGAATGCTTCGGAAAAACAGTGGTTTGCTTTCGACAACAAAACCGGAAAAACCATCGGCTTGACACAAGAAATTCCGGTCAACTTCTGGAATGAGAAAAATGATACACCAAGCGAACCGGGTGCATACGGAATTGCAGCATGGGGAGAGGGGGACAAATTCGTACTTATGTACGATGCCTTCGACATCTGGAAATTAGATCCTTCCGGAAAACAGAAACCGGTGAACATCACCAACAATGCCGGAAGGACCGATTCCATTACTTTCCGGTACATCAACACCGATCCAGATAAACGTTTCGTCGATAACAAAGATGTGTTGCTCTTATCGGCGTTCGACAACATAAGTAAGGAGGCCGGTTTCTACACGCTAAGACTACAAGGTCGAAATCCACTGTTAAAGAGGGAACTGGATAAATATGGATACACTTCTGTTAAGAAGGCAAAAAACACCGACCTGTTTGTGTTTCAAAAAAGCAATTTCAATACGTCGCCAGATTTGTATATCACCCAGAATTTATGGCAATCGGCGAAAAAACTCACCGACATCAATCCTCAGATGAAAGAGTATAACTGGGGTACGACAGAACTAATCAGGTGGACTGCTTTCGATGGAAAGCAGTCGCAGGGAATTTTGTATAAACCCGAGAATTTTGACCCTTCCAAAAAATATCCGGTAATGATCTATTTCTATGAAAAACATTCCGATGAACTTTATCGCTATTTTGCGCCCGCCCCAAGCCGGTCTGTTATCAACATACCGTTCTTCGTCAGTCGCGGCTACATCGTTTTCACTCCCGACATCCATTACGGAGTGGGACAACCCGGCCCTGACGCATACAACTACGTTGTTTCGGGAGCGCAGGCATTGGCAAAAAACCAATGGGTAGATTCGGAAAACATGGCCATACAGGGACAAAGCTGGGGAGGCTACCAGGTGGCCTATCTCATCACCCAGACAAACATGTTTAAAGCTGCAGGAGCCGGAGCACCCGTATCAAACATGACGAGCGCCTACGGCGGAATCCGATGGGAAACGGGTCGCAGCCGCCAGTTCCAGTACGAGCAGACACAATCGAGGATTGGAGCCACAATGAGCGATTCCCTGCAACTGTATATTGAAAACTCCCCCGTGTTCTTTGCCAATAAGGTAAACACGCCACTGCTCATTATGCACAACGATAACGACGGCGCAGTGCCCTGGTATCAGGGAATTGAATATTTCATGTCACTGCGACGCCTGGGCAAACCGGTTTGGATGCTCCAATACAACAAGGAAGCCCATAACCTGAACCAGCGTCGTAACGCAAAAGACCTTTCCATCCGGCTCCAACAATTTTTCGACCACTACCTGAAAGGAACTCCCGCTCCTGTTTGGATGACACGTGGGTTGCCGGCTACTGAAAAAGGAAAATCGTGGGGGTATGATCTAGAGGCCGGACAACCCGGGAATTGAGCGGCAGGAAGATGGAGAAAAGTAGTCCATGACAAGTGAAGTAGAAGAACTTATCGCGTTGAAAAACGGTTCGCATAAAGCTTTCGAAGCTATTTACAACAGATATGCGGGAAAGCTTTACAACTTCATCATGACCATCTCTCATGGCGACAAGTACATGTCAGAAGAAGTCATCCAATCTGCTTTCGTTCGTTTATGGGAAACAAAAGAAAGAATAGATGCTGAAAAGTCAATATTGTTCTACTTGTCCACCATCTCGAGAAATCTATTGTTCAACAGATATCAACGTCAAACGATCGAATTTTTGTATCAAAAATTAATGATCAATGAGCAGAAGCCGTATCACCGACAAACAGAAAATGAGATAGACCGGAAGTGGCTCGAGAGCTTTGTGGATGAACTTATTGACCAGCTTCCGCCTGCGAGGAAAAAGATCTTTATATTACGCAAGAAGGAAGACCTTTCCACAAGGGAAATTGCTGAAACAATGAACATATCCGTCAGTACGGTTGAAACGCAATTATCGCTCGCGATGAAGTTCATGAAAGCCGAATTCGCTAAAAATTACGACAAACTGTTTCTGGCGGTGTTCTTTTTGTTAATTTAATGTAATGTAAAAATTTGATTAGCGGAAAAGCAGTACCCGATTGTATCATAACAGAGAGGCTAAATAAAAAATGACCGATAAAAACTACATGGTATTGTTCGAGAAATATCTCCGGGGTGAGTCCACCGCCGAAGAGACAGAAGCATTAATCGACCTCATCGGCTCCGAAGATAAATTCAAGGAGATGTTGGAGGTCGAACTGATGAATGCAGATCCAACCATTGACGAAACGATCAAGAAAAGAATTTTCGGAAAGATCCGCCTAGAAACGACGCGAGAAAAAAGCTATTTGTCGGTTAACTGGCGAAAAGCCATGCAATGGGCAGCTATTTTTTTACTACCGGTTCTTTCAGCCTTCACCGTCTACTACTTTACTCAACGTCCGCAAAGGAATCTCCAACCCACTGTGATCACAGCACAAAAAGGGGAAAAAGCTGAAGTTGTTTTACCCGATGGAAGCAACGTCTGGATCAATTCAGGCTCCACCCTCACCTACGACAGGCATTTCAACGGAAAAGAACGCTCCGTATACTTGCAGGGAGAGGCTTACTTTGAAGTCACGGAAAACAAAAAACGCCCCTTTATCGTCCATACAAAACACATTACCGTACAAGCACTGGGAACTTCTTTCAATGTACGTTCTTACGAAACCGACTCCCTGGCTTCAGCTGTCTTGCTGGAAGGAAAAGTAAAGGTCTCCGCATCGGGGCATGAGACAATTTTATCCGTTAATGAACGAGCCACATTCGACAAGAGAAAACAGACCCTGTTGGCAGACCGGGTGGAAGCCCTCAACTTCATTGAGTGGAAAAACGGAAACATTTATTTCAGCAACCAAACGTATGATGAGATTGCCCGGGCTTTATCGCGCATCTATAACGTGGAAATTCAGTTTGCTTCTGAACAGCTTCGCCCTATGCGATTTTCAGGAACACTTGGTAGCAGCGGCATTAAGAATGCACTGGATATCTTGTCCATGACCTCTCCCATGTACTACGAAATGAAAGACACCACAATCATTCTGCATCACAAAGCCGAAATGGTTAAATAACATTAAAATATCAACCTGCGTTAGAGTAAACAACCGACTCAACTGTATTCTGTTTATAGGAGTTCCCTTTATGTGGAACTTATTATTTATTGCGTAGAATTTTTTAATATTAACTCAATTATTTGTCTATGAATCAGAATCTATTACGAAGGAAAGGCAAAACTTTATGTTCAGCAAAGTTTCTTGTCGCATTTATTTTCATGTTGTTTTTCTTACCTTCTTTCTCGCAGATTACTGTAAACGTACAGAACAAAACCCTGCGTCAGGCCTTGAAAGAAATTGAGAAAGTAAGCAATTACCGGTTCTTCTACAACGAATCACTGGCCATCCTGGATAAAAACAGTTCTATCCAGCTAACGAACTCCAGTATCGATAAAGCCATGCAAACCTTGCTGGCCGGTACAGATGTTGCGTATGAAAAAAACAACAACATTGTTGTTTTGGTTGATAAGGGGACTGTGGGTCTGCAACCGGGAGAAACTCAACAGGATAAAGTAACGGTACGGGGCCGTGTACTTGATGAAGCCGGGGTTCCCATAATAGGGGCAAACGTGATAGAAGAAGGAATAGCCGGAAACGGTACGGTCACCGATTACAACGGTAATTTCATATTGACTGTTTCGTCAAAAGCAAAAATCAAGATCACCTACCTCGGATACGGAGACGTTGTATTGAATACAGCTGGAGGCACCTCCTTCAATGTTGTTATGCAGGAAGACACACGGACTCTTAACGAGGTGGTTGTCACCGCACTGGGCATAAAAAGAGAAGAAAAAGCTTTGGGGTACTCGGTACAGGCAGTGGAAGGCGATGGGCTACAAACCGTAAAAGGGGTGGATATGGGTACCTCCCTGACTGGAAAAATTGCAGGACTGCTGGTGCGAAACAGCACGGAATTTTCGGATGCTCCTTCTATCCAAATCCGCGGAGAAGACCCGCTGCTGGTCATTGATGGAGTTCCATACGCCAACATGACCTTACGGGATGTTCCTTCTGACGATATCGAGAGCATTAGTGTATTGAAAGGAGCTACAGCCTCGGCTCTTTACGGATACCGGGGAGGGAGTGGAGCCATCATGGTAACCACAAAAAAAGGGCTCGCCAACAAAGGGCTATCCGTTTCGGTAAACTCGGGGACCATGTTCTCTGCCGGATACTTGGCCATTCCTGAACTGCAATCAGATTTTGGACGTGTCGTTAGAAAAAATGCCGACGGAGCCCTCGAATATGTTCGTTCCGGAGACGGATCCTGGGGTGTACCACTGGACGGCCGGGAAATAATTCAGTGGGATCCAATAAGCAAAATGATGAAGCCCATGCCCTATTTACCTGTTGGAAAAGATAATTTTCAAAATTTCCTGGAACAAGGCTATATTTTAAACAATAACGTTAATCTGGCCCAGCAAGGAGAATTCGGAAGTTTCCGGACATCGCTCACATGGGTGAACAACAAAGGACAATACCCCAACTCTACGTTCGACAAATTAACCTTCAGCCTTGGAGGAGACATGAAAATCGATAAGTTCCTCCTTACAGCGTCGATGGCATACAATAAACAAGCATCCCCCAACAAGGGGTTCAGCGGTTATACCGGTTATGACCCGATGTACAACCTGTTAATCTGGTCAGCTCCCGATTACGACATCAGGGACTATAAAGATTACTGGTTAATCAAAAACGAAGTCCAAAATAGCAGTTATACCTCCACCAACAACAATCCCTACTTCGACAGATACGAAAGAACGCACAGCATCAACCGCGATATCTTTAACGGATCGGTATCGTTGGATTATGATTTTACTTCGTGGTTGAAAGGAACTGTCAGAAGTGGATTTGACATTTACAGCGACAGGCAGGATATAACGGTTTCCAAAGGTTCGTTCCAGGGTGCAGGCAGTGCTACCGTTTTAGCCGGAGGAACACAGGTCTGGGGGGAATCGCAACGAGGTTCCTACAACATTGGCCTTGGCAGAGGGTACAGCCTGAACAACGACTTGCTGTTATCCGCCGACAAATCATTTGGAGATGTCCGCATGGAAAGTTTTATCGGAGGAACTATTTATTACACACAAAATGACGGGATGGAAGCACGCACACAAGGCGGACTCACCATACCGGCTTTCTATTCGCTAAAGGCATCCGTGAATCCGGCAGCCGTAAGCTCTGTGATGTATAAACAACAGGTCAACAGTTTATACGGACGGCTCGCCTTATCGTGGAAAAGCCTACTTTACGGAGAAGCAACGCTGCGTAACGACTGGAGCTCCACGCTTTCGGAAACGACCCGCTCCTATCTCTATCCTTCACTCTCGGGAAGCTTTATCGTTTCGGAATTGCTGCCCAAGTACAATTGGTTATCGCTATGGAAGTTGAGAGGTTCATGGACAGCGTCTAAAACCCCTGCCGGTGTTTACAGCATAAATTCGGTGTATAACATCACCTCCAATGCTTGGGGAAATTTAAGTTCCGCAGCTTATCCTTCGGCAATCCGGGGTACCGACGTGCTGCCCGAATCTGCTTCCACTTTTGAAATAGGAACGGCAGTAAATGTCCTGAAAAACAGGGCATCCATCGATGTGGCTTTCTACCAGAAACGCATGTACGACTTTTTACGATGGGCACCCATCAGCCCTGCTTCGGGCTTTACATCCAACTACATCAATATCGATGAGGAGATAACAAGAAAAGGGGTTGAAGTTACCTTAAACGCTACTCCCGTAGTAACCCAGGACTGGCAATGGGATGTATCCTTGAACTGGTCAAAATATGCCCGTTACTATACGCAGCTGGATTCGGTTTATTCAACAGACAGGCCCTGGGTGAAAGTTGGCGAAAGAGCCGATCATTATGTTCTCAACGATTACCAGAAAGACCCGCAGGGCAACATTATCCACAATAACGGACTGCCACTTTATTCGAGTTACCAATCGCTGTTTGGATATTATGATCCGGACTGGTTGTGGGGTATCTCTTCCTCCCTGAAGTACAAAGATTTCACGTTCGGCATCTCACTGGACGGACGGGTAGGCGGTATCGCACAGACTACTACAGAAATGTATATGTGGAGAGCCGGATCCCATCCCCAATCAGTCGTAGCGGAACGCTTTCTCGACGCTAATCAACCCGGAACAAAAAATTACGTTGGACAGGGAGTTAAGGTTGTATCGGGGTCGGCAACATACGACACTTACGGCAACATAACAAGCGATAACAGGACGTATGCTCCAAACGATGTAGCCGTAACCTATCAAACTTACATCAACAACCTGCACAGGGGAACAGCGTGGGGAGGGTCACCCTCAACCCTGGATGCATATTCGACAACGTTCTTTAAAATCAGGGAGGTATCGCTTTCCTATACGCTTCCCAAGTCGGTGGTTGAAAAATTCAGGGCTAACAATGCTACCCTTTCGGCTGTAGGCCAGAACGTTTTCCTGTGGGCAAAACAATTCAAGTATTCCGATCCCGACGGAGGTTCGGACAATTTTAGCGATCCCTCCATCCGTTATTTGGGTTTCAACCTGAGGGTTGTTTTCTAAGCAGGTCATTTATATAAACAATTCCTTGTAAAGGAAGTATTGAACAAGCATGTAAATCAATTACAACTCAGGAAATGATAGAGGCAAGTTCTGTACAACTTTAAAGAAAAAAATAAAATATAATCGTATGAAAAAAAATTATTCCAACATAAGGAAATTCACGGTATTCGTCTTATCTGCTTTTACGTTATTGAGTTGCAATAACTTCGAGGAGATTAACACAAATCCCGACGACACCACCAGCGTAAGCGCCTCATTGCTGGCTACCAACGTTATCCTTCGCGTGACTAAGTTTGCCGGAAGAGACGGAAAATCGCTCATCGCAGATAATGCACTGCCCAAATACGTCGGGTATGCCAATGAAGGCCAGATGGACCAGCAATACAACAAAATAGGAAGCAGCGATTTCGGTGGAATGACCATTCTCCCGAATATTGAAAAGATGATTGAATACGCGGAAGGCAGCGTCATGGAAGACTCATACAGGGGCTTGGGAGCGTATGCGAAGGCGTACACTTTTTTCCGGCTTACGATGGAAATGGGCGACATACCCTACAGTGAAGCCGGGAAAGGGGCGCAGGGAGTGTATAAAGTGAAATACGATACGCAGGAATCGGTCTTAAAAGGTATCTTGGACGAACTGCAAGCTGCTGACCAATATTTTGCGAAGGGCAGAACCTTCGAAGGAGATCCTACACCCTACAAAGGTGACCCGGTGAAATGGAGAAAAGCGGTAAATTCTTTCGCACTAAAAGTACTGATGACCATAGGCAAGAAAGAATCCGTAGGAGGTATAAACGTAAAATCACGATTTGCCGAAATAGTATCGGCCGGAAACATACTTGATGGTTCTACCGGATTTCTCGGACTGGAATACTCATCGCAAAACAAACATCCGCTTTCCGGTACAAACGATTTATTTACCAGCAGAACGGTCATCAGCTCCCTGTTGATCGATAACCTGAAAAAGCTGAACGACCGCCGCATCTATTATTTTGCAGAGCCGGCAGGCGCACAAATTGCTGCGGGAAAAACAAAATCTGACCTCGAAGCGTACGTTGGAGTAGATGTAGAGATTGAATACGCAGTTATGAATTCAGGTCACAGCAATAACCTGTACTCATTGCTGAACAAAAGGTACTTACAGGAAGAGGCAACAGAGCCGTTGCGGATTGTGAGCCACGCAGAACAGCAGCTCATTCTGGCTGAAGCCGTCCTGAAAGGATGGATTTCCGGTGATGCGAAAAGCTATTATGAATCGGGTGTAAAATCTGCCTTGGCGGATGTTATGAAAGTGAACAAGAACTATGCACAGGACATGCCGATAGATCAGGCTTACATTGACGGTTACTTTACCGGGGAAGCTGCGTTTAAAACCACCCTCCAGGAGCAATTACAGCAAATCTGGATGCAACGTTACATCTTGCAGTTTATGCAGGATGCCGAAACAAGCTTCTTCGAATACAGGAGGAATGGATACCCTGTTTTTCCGATAAATGCCGCCACCAGCCTAAACGAGAACAACAAGAACGGTCTTCCAATGCGGTGGTTGTACCCCGGATCTGAAACCACCTACAACAGGGAAAACCTGATTGAGGCGTTAAACCGTCAGTACGACGGATACGATGAAATCAATAAGATCATGTGGATTTTAAAATAACATTCAATCAGATGACCAACAAAACGATTCTACTTATTTTTCTTTCCGGAATATTTTTCTTCGCCTGCCAAAGCAGCAAACAAGAAAAGCAGCCTGAACAGTTTGAAACAATTAGCACTCCAACCGGAAATTGGCAACTTATATGGAACGATGAGTTCGATTATAACGGATTGCCCGACTCCGCGAAATGGAGTTACGATACTGACGGCAATGCCTGGGGATGGGGCAACAACGAAGCACAACATTACACGGCAAACGACACTGCCAACGCACACGTAAAGGACGGGCTGCTGACCATCACCGCGAAAATCGATAGTGCAGGAGGTAAAAGATATACTTCTGCCAGACTGATAACCAAGGGCAAGGGCGATTGGCTTTACGGCAGGTTCGAAATAAAAGCAAAGCTTCCAACAGGATTGGGTACCTGGCCAGCCATCTGGATGCTGCCTACCGACTGGGAATATGGCGGATGGCCGGATAGTGGAGAGATTGACATTATGGAAAACGTCGGCTACGATCCGGATACCATAGTAGGGTCAGCTCACACTAAAAGTTACAACCATGTGCTTGGAACGCATAAAAATGGCAAGATTTATGTCCCTGACTCCTATACAGGATTCCATGTATATACCCTCGAATGGGAAGAAAAAGAATACCGTGTGTACGTGGATGACCAGCATTATTTTACATTCGTAAATGAGGGTACTAGTTTTGCCGAATGGCCTTTCGACAAAAGGTTTCACCTCCTGCTGAACCTGGCTGTTGGTGGAAACTGGGGCGGACAAAAGGGTATTGATGATTCACTCTTTCCACATCACTTTTATATTGATTACGTAAGGGTTTATCAAAAGGCAGAGTAAAAGCCACTGAATTATCGCATTTAAGAAAAGAGCGGGAGACTTACAACGTTTATCCCGCTCTTCCTTTTTCAGTAAGATATAAAATTGTTACATTTTTGTTAAGTTTTTGATTTCAAGCATAAATTGCTCTTGATTTTTAAATCACAAAGAAAATCTTTCATTAATTTTGTGCACAAAATAAAAGGAAGAATTGAGGTTTTGCTTCAACAAGTGGCCAAAATAAAAATTTTATGGATCCCATTTACCTAATTATCGTAATCATATTGCTGGGTTTAGCAATACTCGATTTAAGTGTCGGCGTAGCCAATGATGCCGTGAATTTTCTCAATTCAAGTATCGGTTCAAAAGTTGCCCCCCTGTGGGTAATCCTTACAGTAGCATCCGTTGGCGTATTGCTTGGGACCTTGTTTTCCAGCGGAATGATGGAGATTGCCCGAAGTGGAGTCTTCCATCCGGAAATGTTTTCGTTTCCCAACATAATGGTGTTGTTTCTCGCCGTTATGCTTACGGATGTTATTCTTCTCGATGTTTTCAACTCGCTGGGCCTGCCCACCTCTACCACGGTTTCGTTGGTATTCGAACTGCTGGGTTCAGCCGTGGCAGTAGCAATCTTCAGCATCTGGCAGGCAAATGCGGGCGATTTAATTGAATACATCAACACCGGCAAGGCGTTGGCCATTATCTCCGGTATTTTTGTCTCTGTAGCCGTTGCTTTCATCGTGGGTAGCTCGGTGATGTATATTACCCGGATTATTTTCTCTTTTAAATACAAAAGAACATTTAAATTTTTCGGAGCGCTTTGGGGTGGATTTGCCTTAACTGCGATGACCTACTTCATCGTATTCAAGGGACTAAAGAACAGTCCGATTGTGGCCACCGATTTCCTTAATTTAGTCGAATCCAACATGCTGAGGTCCCTGTTGGTTACTTTTGCCGGATGGTCGGTATTTATGGCGTTGTTGCAGTTCTTATTCAGGGTTAACATACTTAAAATAATCGTACTAACTGGAACCATGGCGTTAGCGCTTGCTTTCGCCAGCAACGACCTGGTAAACTTCATCGGTGTACCTCTTGCCGGATTGGATGCATTCAAAAATGCAAGTGCCACGTTAGCTTCAGGTAGTTCGATAGATACGTTATACATGGATGCCCTGAACGGTCCTGTGAAAGCAGACATTAGAATGCTTCTCGCAGCGGGCATAGTGATGGTTCTGGCCTTGTGGTTCTCCAAAAAAGCTAAAACAGTAACGGAGACCGAAGTGAATCTGGCACGTCAGGGTAGCGGACTGGAAAGGTTCTCGTCCACTCCTTTATCAAGATCGATTGTCCGTTGGGGCGTGGACACCAATCGCTTTCTCAATAAACTGACGCCTTCTTCTTTCAGGGAAAAACTCAACAATCGCTTTGTTATTCCCGAACAAATAGAAGAACAGGGGGTCTCTTTCGACCTGATCCGCGCTTCTGTAAATTTAACCATTGCAGCCCTGCTGATCTCTCTCGGCACCTCCCTGAAGTTGCCCCTGTCTACCACTTACGTGACTTTTATGGTAGCGATGGGTACTTCGCTCGCAGACAGGGCTTGGGGACGTGAAAGTGCGGTGTACAGGATTACAGGTGTACTAACCGTGATTGGCGGATGGTTTATCACAGCCATCGTGGCTTTTACCGTGGCTATGGTGGTGGCCATGTTCCTAGCCTGGGGCGGGAAGATTGCCATCTTTATCGCATTGGCCCTGGTTGGTTTTATATTGTTCAAATCTTCCAAGTTTCACCAAAAAAGGAAACTGGCTGAAAAAGCAAACGCTACATTGATTGAGGATGAAAGAGGGATAGTGAAAACTTCAACGACCGAAGTAAGGGAGGTCATCGGGAAAATGCTGGACATTTATCACCAGAACGTGAAGGGACTAACCAAGGAAAGCCGCTCCTTGTTGAGGGAGATTGCTTCCAAGGCGGATGAGTTATACCTGAACTACAAAAATAAAAGGACATACGAAGTTGTACCAACTATCCAGTCCATTACATTGAAAGAGTTGGACATAGAACAGGAATATGTTCAGATTGTGGACTACACATACGAAATAACCAAGGCATTAAGAGTAATTACTTCCGACAGTTCACTGTACATCGAGAACAACCACAAAGGATTTAACGATGAGCAGGAAGAGGATCTGGAAGACTTGAGTAAAAAAGTGACCAACATGTACAAAACGTTTATTGATATGATGGAGAGAAACGATTACTCCGGTTTTGCTACGATAATCAATATCAGGGACGAGATAATAGAACAATGCGCCAAGCTTACCAAAAAACAGATACGAAGGGTAAAAGACAAAGAATCAGGTACAAGAAACAGTATTTTGTTTATGAACATCCTCAATGAGACCAAGACCATCGTCCTTCAATCGGTTAACCTGATGAAATCTCAACGAAACATGATACTGACCGTAAAAAAAATATCTGAAGAGGAAACCGAAAAGAAGAACTAGCCCTCCCCGCGTTGCCGCATGGCTTCAAACGTGAGCACGGCAGTGGAGACCGAGACATTCAGCGAATCAATTTTTCCCCGCATCGGGATTTTGATTTTCTATGCCTCGGTTTTTAATTATTTTTTAACGGGTTTCTCTTTTTACTTTGCCTATAACAACAATTACTGATTAGTGATTTTCTGTTAACTTTACAAATTAAGACACTTGAGTAAACACCCGTGAGCGCAAAATTCCATATTTACTTTTTTTGCAAATGGATTGATTTACTTTGTGTTCGTACACAGGCAATAAAAGTGTTAAAAAAACACTCAAGAGACCCATAATTAACTTTTATTACAATATTTTAATGATAAATTAAGGAAGAAGATAGGTTATAACGCTATATTTGCAAAATAAAACCGACAAGTTAATTTAAATTAATACTTAAAATAATTTATAATATCAGTCAAATATAGCCCCCAGAGCACAAAAACTCGGATGTTTAAAAAAAATATTAATAATGTACCCCTTAAAATCCATGCATCCAGCAACAAAATTTGTAAACATATTGTTTACAACATTTGATTGTATAGCTACCCCCCCCGAAAACACTGATTAACAGACACTTAGGCCTGATTATTCTTTGCGAAGGAAAAGGAATAAAAACAACACGCCATCTTTTTCTGAAAAAAACAGAGCGATTACTCATCTCTTTTTTCTCAAGGAGCCAAAAACTTGTAAAATCCACCACAGTATTTCGCAAAAGGAAACATGCGTTTTATAACTTTTGCTTGACCCACCTCATATTACCGGAAGTCCGGCATAAACTTTTTTGGCCGTTTATGCCGGATAGTTATCATCTTTTACCCCGTTTCCTCTTAATTGTGAAAAGAGGAAACACCTATTTATTCAGAAAGAAGTATCTGTATACCAAAAGAAGAGAAAGATACTTCAATCCTGTATTTCTGGTCTTTAATTATCAGCCTATTCATTTTTGATCATCCATAAGGAAATTATTTTATTCCAATACTTTCATTTAATCCATAACAGTTTAACACCAATTTATTAAAAACAACAAATCAAGATGAAAAAAATCATTTCTTTCGGTTTGCCGTTTTTTCTCTTTGCAGGTATAATTTTATCCTGTAAAGATGATAAAACGGCGAATTTTCTACCTTTCGATCCTTCGAAAGAGATTAAAGTAACAGGATTTTATCCCGATTCGGGAGGTATTGCTACCCCCATAATTATTGAAGGCGAAAATTTCGGTTCGGATACTACGGGCATGAAGGTCTTCTTTATGGACACACTTGGAGTGAAACATAGAGCTGGACTTGTAGGGTCGAACGGAAATAAAATTTACGCCTTTGTGCCTAAGCTTACTTATTTACGCAAGATGGAGATAATTGTGGAGCGTAGTGCAAAGGATGGAAAAGTCTTTTCTGGAAAAGCTGCTTATAACTTTTTCTACAAAACACAAACATCTGTAAGCACTGTGTTGGGAAAACCTGAAACCGACAACAATAATGTACCCACCATAGCCGGCGACTTTGTCAACACCACGCTTTCCGCACCGTTTGCCATTTGTTTAGACGACGAAGACAATATTTTTATCGTGGAACGCTCCTGGAGTGCTCAGGGGCAGGGCTCAATACAGGGCGCCAGAAACGACCGGAACGAAGGTGTGAGTTCCAACCTCATTATGGCCGATCAAAAAGCCCAAGCTGCGATTGTGATGACGTATAACGCCAATTACTCCAATGCTCCCGCCTTCTCTGATGAACCCGGCAACGAGGCAGTATACGTACCGGAAGATGCAGGCCTGTATTACTACCAAATGCTGAAGAGTCTGAGCTACGCTCCCCGTCACCGATCACTCATTCTGGATGAAGAAAGCAAGAGTGTGCTCGAGAACAACTGGAAATATTCGTTTGTGGTCAACAAACTGGATCACATGGTCTATACTGTAATGTGGAGAGGACAACTTATACGCTTCAACCCAACCACCCGAAACGTAGAAGTGTTACTCGACAAAGTAGTGCCTGATGTGCCCAACGCTCACGGTAGCGGAAACGGAAGTAATACTTACTGCATCTTTTCGCCGCTTGAACCCAATATGCTTTACTTCTCCATGGAAGATTACAACATGATTGGACGTGTGGACGTATCGACGCTCGGAGACAAAGATAAAACCACTTATAGAGGAGAGCCTTACGCCGGAAAAGCTTTTACAGAAGGTCCTGTGAACGGACGGGGTTGGGAAGATGGACTGCTCGAAAATGCCAAGTTTTTTGCCCCGAAACAAATGGCTTTTACTGCCGACGGGAAACTATATATCGCCGATAATAACAACCATTGCATTCGTGTAATAGATACAACCGTACCTAAAGGAAAGGCTACGGTTAATACGGCTATCGGCCTTCCCGGAAACAGAGGATTTCAGGACGGAGGTCCGGAATTTGCCAAGTTTGCCAACCCTACTGGAGTAGCGGTAAATGCTGATGGGTCAGTCATTTATGTGGCCGACTCAAGGAATCATGTAATCCGTAAACTATCCATTGAATAATTAAACACAAATAGTATCCTATGAAAAAAATAGCAAGCATCATCTCTGTTTTGATGAGTTTATGTGTCGTAATGGCTTTTGGACAGGAAAGGAACCTGGTAATATCCGGAACCGTATATGATGCCGCGTTAAACGACCCACTCCCGGGGGTTTCCATATTTATAAAAAATGCACCCGGCGTTGGAACTACTACCGATGCCAATGGGAAATTCACCATACGAGCCGCACGCAACGAAATCATTGTTTTTCAGATGATAGGGATGGCAACTGTGGAAAAACTAGTAACACAACCCGAGTCGGATGTAAGAGTCGACCTGAAAGAAGACACTCAATTGCTTGACGAAGTTGTTGTTACAGGACTTACCGCACAGAAAAAAGTATCTATTGTGGGAGCCATCACTTCCGTCAACGTAGATGAACTGAAAACCCCTGCCACTTCACTTAATAATATGCTGGGAGGGCGCGTGGCTGGTATAATGACCAGCATGATTTCCGGAGAGCCTGGAAAAAACATCTCTAATTTTTGGATTCGTGGCATCGGCACTTTTGGTGCCAACTCGGGTGCATTAGTTCTTATTGACGGATTGGAAGGACGGCTGCAGGATGTCGACCCCGACGACGTTCAATCGTTTCAAATCCTGAAGGATGCGGCAGCAACAGCTGTTTACGGGGTACGTGGCGCCAACGGGGTAGTTATTGTAACCACGAAAAGAGGACATTCTGGCAAGTTAAAAATTCAAGCGCGCGGCACACTGCAGGTAAATCAATTGAAACGCCTTCCCGAATACCTGAATGCTTATGATTATGCCAAGCTGGCCAACGAAGCCAGGGCTTTATCGGGCGAAAACGATATATACACACGCTTGGATTTGGATGTAATTCAATCGGGATTAGACCCTGATATTTATCCCAATGTGGACTGGATGAACGAAATTATGAAAAAAACCTCGTTGCAACACAGGTATTACATGAGCGCCCAAGGGGGAGGGGATGTGGCCCAATATTTTGTATCCTTGGGAGCCAAATTTGAAAACGCAGCATACAACCAAGCTGACGTAAAATTCAAAAAGCCGGTCAACTACAATCAGATAACGTACCGGACCAACATTGACATGAATCTCACGCCAAAAACCAAACTCTACTTTGGCACCGAAGGCAGCATTATCAAGCATACTCTGCCCGGAATGGAAAATACCAACTCACTTTGGAATTCGGTACGTATGCTTACTCCGGTGATGTTTCCCGTAACTTACTCCGACGGTACCTTACCCACCTACGGAACACAAGATTACTCATCTCCCTACGCACGACTTAACTATATGGGTTACAGAAATAACGACGAAAATCAGAGTAAGTTAACCCTAAAACTCTCACAAGAAATAGGCGGAGCATTTAAAGGGCTCACACTCTCGGCTCAGGTTCTGTCTGAGTTACAGACATTTATAACAGAAGGGCGTTACTTGAATCCCAATATGTACAGGGCTACGGGACGTGATGCCCAAGGGAACCTCATCAAATCGCTTCGCATTCGTGAATCGACTGTATTTTTCTTCAAAGGCAGCAACCACTGGCGAAAATATTATTGGGAGAGCAAAGCCGACTGGAACCGCACTTTTGGGAAACACGATGTGGGAGCACTCCTGTATTATTATATGGAAGACGTGCAGGACGGACGTTGGGGTCTGGACGAACTGGGAATCAATTCCATTCCGGCCCGCCGTCAAAACGTGTCAGGACGCCTTTCTTATGGATTCGACAACACCTATTTTATCGACGCTAATTTCGGTTACACAGGCTCTTCGCAATTTAAAAAAGGTGAACGTTTCGGTTTTTTCCCCTCATTGGCTTTGGGCTGGGTGCCAACGGGATATAAATGGGTACAAGAAAATTTACCTTGGATCAGTTTTTTCAAAATTCGTGGATCATATGGCTTGGCAGGAAATGATCAGATTACCGATACCCGGTTTCCTTACTTGACACTTATCGATAACTTGGCCGGTATATACTGGGGACCTCGCGGTTCTGGCATCTCGGGTATTACCGAACGGTTGATTGGCGCCGACAACCTGAAATGGGAAATAGCTAAAAAAGCCAACCTGGGCATTGATATGAATTTTATGAATGACAAACTCAAAATTGTTGCCGATGTTTTCCGAGACCAGCGTGATAACATCTTCATGACCCGGGTAACCTTGCCCGATTATTTGGGTCTTATAAACCTGCCATACTCCAATGTGGGGAAAATGCACAGTTACGGGTCAGATGGCAACATCGAATACAACCATAACATCAACAAGGATATGGGATTTACCGTGAGAGCCAACTATACGTTTTCCCAAAACATGATCGATTATTACGAAGAAAACAAACTACCGTATGATTATCTGAGTGTTACTGGAAAACCATACGGAATTATCCGGGGATATATTTCCGAAGGATTATTCAAGGACAAGGAAGAAATTGAGACCAGTCCCGATCAAAGCACATTCGGACGCATTCGTCCGGGAGACATCAAATACCGGGACGTAAATGGAGACGGGCGTATTAATGAGGATGACCGGGTTCCCCTTTCTTACGGCAACCAAGTACCTCGCATGATGTACGGAGCTGGAGGGGATTTTCGTTATAAGGACTTCACGGTAGCCATACTCTTTAGAGGTGCCACCAAGGTAGAATACTACCGTTCAGGTATTGATATTTATCAGTTTGGACCCAACGCTCCCGGTTGGATTCCATTCTATAACGGAGACCTTGGAAATGTAATAAAACTGGTAAACAATCCGAAGAACAGATGGACACCTGCATGGTACTCAGGCGATCCCACCACGGAAAATCCAAATGCTGAATTTCCAAGACTCTCGTACGGAAACAATAACAATAACTCGCAGCTTTCCACTTTCTGGAAACGCGACGGATCCTACATACGTCTTCAGGAAGTCAGTTTGCGATATAAACTGAAGGACCGAAACTGGATAAAAGCACTTGGACTATCCTCCATCGATATCGAATTTGTAACCAACAACGTGTTTACCATAGATAAAGTAAAATACTTCGATCCCGAGCAGGCACATTATAACGGAGGAGCCTATCCGATTCCCACGTCCTATACTTTTCAATTATACCTGAATTTTTAAAATATAAAATTTATGAAATTATTTTCAAGAATCATATTATTACTTGGAATAGTAATCGTCGTTACGTTCAGTTCCTGTAACTTCCTTGATGTGGACACTTATTTTGAGGACACCTTCAGACAAGACTCCATATTCCACAGTCAAAAAAATGCCGAAGGATATCTCTGGAATACTCCAAAAGATTTTCCCGATCCGGGTGCAATTTGGGGGAATTCCTGGTATCCGGGACAGATGGCATCAGATGAAATAACCGCAAGATGGAGAACAGGAGAGTTCCCCGGAATTTTGTTTACCGTTGGTGAGATAAACGAAAGAAACTTGGGCAGTTTCAATATCTGGCCCGGTATGTACAGGATTATACGCCGATGCAACACCATGCTTGCCGAGGTTGATAACGTAAGTGATATGTCAACCCGTGACAAGCAACTTTACAAAGGATACGTGCATTTCATGCGCGGATACGCTTATTATCACTTACTCATGAACTGGGGACCTTGCCTCATTCTGGGGGACGACGTTCTCCTCAGTTCAGAACCGGCATCGGCCTACGACAAAGAACGCTCTACCTATGACGAATCTGTGGAATATATTTGCAATGAATTTTCGATGGCGGCACAAGTATTACCGACCTCTGCCCAGCAATCCATCAGCTATTACCAGCGTCCAACCAAAGGAGCTGCATTGGCTCTTATTGCCCGTTTACGCCTTTATCACGCCTCTCCTTTATTTAACGGAGGCGATGCTGCTCGGCGCAGTTTCGGAACGTGGAAGAGAAAAAGCGACGGGGCTTACTATGTGAATCAAAGTTACGACGCAAAACGCTGGGCAATTGCAGCCGCAGCAGCAAAAGCAGTTATTGACATGGGATTATATGATTTACACACAGTGGAAGCTGATCCCCGCAATCCTTACCCATTAGCAGACAATGTGCCTACCGGCAACTATCCCAACGGAGCCGGAGGAATTGACCCGTATTATTCCTTCTCGCACATGTTCAACGGTGAAGGTATTCTACAGACAAACAAGGAGTTTATCTGGGCTACTGAATCGGACAATGTATACAATTATACGCGCCATTCGTTTCCGGTTTATTTCGGAGGGTGGGGAGGTATGTCCGTCCCGCAGCGCGTGGTTGATGCCTTTCTGATGGCGGACGGACGGACCATCCACGATGCATCAGCCGAATATCCTTATGAAAATGACCTTACACAAACTATCGGAGGAAGTGGGAGAAACCTGGGTTCATATGTTTTAAGAGGCAATGTTCCTAAAATGTATGATAATCGTGAGCCCCGTTTTTACGCCTCCATCGGTTTTCCCGGCAGTTACTGGCCTATGAATTCGGCCTCGCAGGATGCAACCTATAGCAAGAAACAATTTTGGTTCTCAAAAGAAGACAATTCCGGTATTACCGGCGCGGGTAATAACATCAACGACTATTGCGTAAGTGGATATGTTCCGGTAAAGTTTATCCACCCCGACGATTCCTGGGCCAACGGCAAAGGTAATGTAAAGTCCGCTTTCATTACCCGTCCCAAGCCATTTCCCATTATTCGTTATGCAGAAATATTACTGGAGTATGTCGAAGCATTGAACAACGTTGAAGGCTCGGTAACGGTTGAGTCATTGGACGGAACAGGAAACCCTACAACAGTAACCGTTACCCGCGATATACAGGAAATAGCGCGTCACTTCAACAAGATCCGTTATAGGGCAGGTCTTCCAGGGGCGACCGATGCACAACTGGCAAGTAAAGATGAATTCCAGAAAGTAGTCATGAATGAGCGGCAGATTGAATTGTTTAACGAGGGATATCGCTACTTCGACACACGCCGGTGGGGAATATTTTTGGACCAGGATGCCAATACGTCTAACTGGCGTGGACTCAATGTAGAAAAAGACCGTACCAATGCCGGTAACAACGAAGGGTTTTGGGATATTGTCACGATCAACACCCAGAATATCCGAGACCGCATAGCAAAACCTTCCATGGTCCTTTTACCTATCCCACACAATGAATTGCTGAAAGTTCCTGCCATGGATCAGAACCCGGGTTGGGACAGATAATAGTTAAGGAAAACATTAATTAAACTGACTTAAAATGAAAAATAGCATAAAACTCGTTTTTGTATCTATCGTTGGTTTCGCATGTGGAGCCTGTAACTCTTACGATTTTGAGCAAGAACAATACAGGAATGAAATTAACTTGCTCAGCAACTCAGACATGGTTTACGACCGCCAAGTATCCAAGCTTCAACCCGGAGGAGATACCATTTACCTGGTTGCCGGCTTGAGTGGTTCACAATTGTCCAACAAAGCGTTTAATGTCGCTCTGAAAGAAGCCGACTCCTTGTTTAATGCGTACAACAAATCAAATTTTGATATAGAAACCCATCGTTACGCACGTTTTTTACCTGAAGCGTGTTTTTCTTTCCCCGACCTGCAAATGCAAATACCTGCCGGACAATCACAAGTAAGATTTCCCATTTATTTGAACAACTTGGATAAACTCTCCCCCGACTCTATTTATTTTCTGAATTATAAGATTGATTCACTTAAAACCGACGCTTATAATCCTAAAAAGAAAGAAGTTTTATTAAGAATATTCAAACAGAACGAGTTTGCCACAACAAAAACAAATACGTTCTATAACTACACCTCTTCTTACATCACCACACTGAGTCAGAATCCGGGCACCCCGCGCCGTCCTACAAGCTCTAACCAGGTCTTCCCGCTCGGCATAGACTCTGTCAGGATGCTTGCTGGAGATGAAAACTTCGGCGATTACAAGAATGCGTTAAACAACATCAACCGTATGAGCATCAAGGTAATCGTAGGAGAAAAAACCCCTGAGAATCCGTTGGCGCGTTTTGTAACCGTGGAACCATATCGGACAATTGATGTAGTGCAGCTACCGCCGTCAGAAACATATAATAATACATACATTATTAATGTTATTTCTACTCCCGATGGCCGAAGCACTTATTATAAAGAATTTCGGTTGCATTACAAATACCGTATGGAGCCGTCACAGCCATATCAGGAGGTAAAAGCCATTTTGCGAATGGAATACAATCCTCGCGCGGACCTTCTGTAGCGAAACGTTTCATTCTTAACAGAAAAAATAAAAATAATCGTATGAAAAATAAGCTATTGTCCTTTGGAATCAGGCTATTGCTTGGTTCAACCCTTATTATCTCTTGTAATCCTGACTATCAAACCGATTTTGAAGTCAAAACGCTGGAAATTGCCAATCGCGACCTGGCCCTCATTAACTTTGCGATTGAAGGGGGACAAAAAGAGATAAAAGTAGAAACAAATGTCCCGTTAGAGATGTGGAGGGCATCTTCAAATGCCGATTGGTGCAACGTTGAAAAACACCAAGACAGGGTTATCGTTTCTGCAAATCGAAACGACATGTACATTACACGCCAGGCTCTTGTAACTATTGCCTACGGACATCAGACCTACAGCATAGACGTGTCACAAACCGGGCTACAGGCTTCTATCCTGATTGAAGGCGAGACCAGCGGAGTAATTAAAGATGTAGCCGTAAACGGAGGAGAAATTTCGGTAACCGTAGAGTCAAACGTAGTAATCGATCATATTTCTATCCCCGACACGACAACTTGGGTGAATTTATTGGAACCCGTAAATGAAAGCGGAACGCAGAAAACATTGAGGTTTGCGGTTGACCCATCCTATGCTAGCACGGTGCGCTACAGCACCATAACCATCCAGTCTTCCCAGAACTTTTCAAAAATTGCCTCCTTTATTGTTAAACAAAACAGAAGGATCTGGGGAGAACCGATAGCCGTACCGTTGACACTCGACATGCTTTCGGCAAACGCAACACAGGACGGCGACGGACAAGGGTTGCCAGGATTGATTGACGATAACGTAAACACTTTCTATCACACGTTATGGAGCCAAGCTTCTCCCGGCGGTAAACTTCATTACGTCCAAATCAAATTAAACGAGCCTCTGCGTTTTATTAGATTCGATTATAAAGGTCGTAATGGCGGTAATGGATCGGGAGATGTGGCGCGAGTGGGCATCTGGGTGAGTGAAACGGGTGGTATTGCTGATTCCGAATGGTCTAAGGCTACAACCATAACATACAATATGGGATTGAATACCAGAGGTGCACTTTACGTAGGTGAAAATGTAGCCAATCTTGGCAAGGCATACAGGTACATCCGATTTATACCCGAAGCCCGTAGGAATGCAGACCCTATAGATCCATCCGGAACAAACGGATGGTGGAATATGGCGGACATGTTCTTATACCAATTTATTGAATAAACAGCAATTAACAAAGTATACAATTTTTTGTCTATAAGCCAAACAATTTAGAGGGAAAGAGACTGAAAAAACTTTCCCTCTAATAACTCAACGAGAAAACAATGAAAAAAACGACATCAGAATTCAGCGTTTTGTTCATAACTCTTTTTTTTATTGCATGTAAACCCGATAAGATAAACATCGTTCCGCACGAAATCAATCCGGATGCGGATATATTTTATAAGCAAGCGCTTGTTCTGCTGGAGTATTACGATAAGGACTCTACGGTAAAATGTTTGAATATATTGGAACACGCTTTAGTGATGGACAGTCTCAATCCGGATTATTATGGGCTAAAAGCCAAATTACTAGCAGAAATGGGACTTCTAGACTCGGCCTTGATTGTCCAAAGCCATGCCGATAAAACCGGAGCAATAACGGGGGAATACCTCTTTCAACTCGGATTATTTCAGGCGGCAAAAGAAATGGGAGTGGAAGCAAAAGAAAGCTTTAAGCGAAGCAATGAATACTTGCAAACTGTTTTAAAGAAATATCCCGACAGCCTGGGTGCTTTCATAATCCAACAGGCTGCAAATTCTTTGTATCTGGGACAAGACAGTTTGTTCATGGACAATGTGCAGGAAATAAGAAAACGTTTTCCCAACAGGCAAATGGAAGTGGAAATGACACGACGTGTAAAGCCGAGCAGCCTGATAAAACAAATCAGAAATATAGAAATTGATGCAAGATACGATATCAATTTCAATTTGGACAGTCTGATGGAAGAAGCGGAAAGAACAGGGAAAAGCATAATCTCTGTGAAGTAAAACCATCGCCACCACAATGAAAGTAAAACAGTCCAGGCTGTAAAAGACCTGGTGGCATTGATGGAAGAGTATATCTTTTGAAAAAATAGATTAAAGTGGCTTGAAATCATAAACTAGCCCTCCCCGCGTTGCCGCATGGCTTCAAACGTGAGCACGGCAGTGGAGACCGAGACATTCAGCGAATCAATTTTTCCCCGCATCGGGATTTTGATTCGCTTTGTTGCATTTTTGAGCCAGAAGCCGGTCAGGCCTTCAGCTTCCGTGCCCATCACAATCGCAGACGGCATACGGAAATCAATGTCCTGGTAGAACTCGGCAGCCTGCAATTCGGCGGCATAGGATGAGATGTTGTTGGCTTTCAGCCACGCTGCCGCATCGGCTGATGAGCAAACGGCCGTTTGCACCGTAAAAATTCCGCCAACACTGGAACGAACCACATTGGGATTGTATAAGTCGGTCTGCGGGTCACACACAACCACAGCATCCACGGCTGCAGCATCGGCAGTACGCAGAATCGCCCCCAGATTTCCAGGTTTCTCCACTGCCTCCAAAACAATTACAAACGGATTTCCAGAGAGTTTTATGTATTCAAGTTTATGTAGCTTGGGTTTTGCAATCGCCACAACGCCGTCAGAGTTTTCCCGGTAGGCAATCTTGCCAAAAACCTCCGGTGAAATATCCAAAACATTTTTCTCCTCCATGCTGTCTAAAACACCGGGATACTTGGTTTTTTCAAACATTTCCCAACAAACGTATACCGATTCAACGATATAATCGCTTTGTAAAGCCAGTGACAACTCCCGGGCACCCTCAATTACAAAAAGCTGCTGCTCTTTGCGTTCCCTGCTTTTTGCAAGTTTTACAATGTTTTTTACCGACGGATTTTGAAGGCTTGTAATAAGCATATAACTTTATTATTTTCCCTCTTCCTTGTTCAGAAGAAGCGTATCGACAGCTTTTTTAAGCTGGCTCTTGGGTGCTGCACCCAACACCCCTTGCGGTGTTCCGGTCATAGGAACATAAAGTATTGTGGGGATACTCTGAATACCAAATGCGCGGGCAAGTTCAGTTTCTTCATCTACATTCACCTTATAAACATAGATCTCCTCTCCGTATTCGGCGGCAAGTTCTTCTAAAACAGGAGCAATTTGCCGGCAGGGGCCGCACCACGCAGCCCAGAAATCGATAATGGCAGGCTTGTCCCCTTTATACTTCCATTCCTTTTCGTTGTTGTAGTCAAAAACCTTTTCCGTAAAACTCGTCGTGTTCAACGCGATGGGTTTCACTGTTTTTTTAACCTGTGGTTCTGCTGCCCATGCGGAAAGAACCAATGCAAAAACCGCCACTATTACCGTTAATTTTCTCATTTTTATTGATTGTATATACCTGTGATTTATAAAATGTTTCCTATAAACGCCTTCATACGGACAAAAGTTTATCGAAAACGTTTAATCTGTCCCTGAAGTTTAAAACTCCATTCGATCTTTATACGATATGCTTCCCGGGCGCATGATCCCGAATTCTTTCGCGCCCACACTATCCATCCTTAATTTCCAGATCTTCACGTTATTTACCGCCGGGACTGAATAGGTAAACTTTTTATCGACATACTGTCGCATAATGATATGGAGTGCTTTTTCTTTTTCGGCAAAATCATCCTCGAATTCTACCTCACCTTCGCAGATAACACTTCCCGCCTTCATCCGGTAACTACATGCCACATCGGGATGCTGGCGGATAAGTTCGGGGTCGGAGCAGAAGGTGACACAAATCCGCGGATTTTTCTCCATAGTACGGATGGAACGACCCTCCTGTGCAGAATGCAGGTAGATAACGCCATCTTCATAACCGAAATTCATCGGCAACACATACGGACGTCCTTCTTCGTCTGCCATACCTACAAAACATACCTTGCACGAACGGATAACGGTTTCAATACGTTCCCGCTCTTCTATTGAAAATGTTTTCATGCTCTTTCACAATTCTTTCTCAGAAGTAGAGGGCCCGTCTACACTAAGGACACCCTTTTCATCCATTTTTAATTCATCGATAAAAACAACACGCTCTTCTCCCGTTTTACGGGTTCGTCCATGATAAACGGTATACATCTTCTCACTACCTTTCAAACGAAACATCATGTTATGCCCGGTTCCGGTTACATTGCCGCCACCGTCCCTGTTTTTTTCAAGTATCGGGTTATTTCCGGCTTTTACAAACGGACCCAGGGGATTGTCGGAAACGGCATATCCCACAGCATAATTTTGCCCACCAAAAAAGTTGGCAGAGTACATCATGTAGATTTTTCCACCGTGCTCAAAAGCGAACGAGCCTTCTGTCCAACGCCGGTTTACCTCACCATTCGTAACAGAACGGCTTTCCCATTCCGTTTGCAGGTCACTCATTTTAGAAGGTGGCTGCAAAAGCAAGACCGGTTCACCGATTACGGATGTGAAGTCGTTGGATATCTCCACGCCATACACCCAACTTTCTTCAATTTCATCAAACAGGTTTTGTGAGCGTGCCCATTCCGCCACTTCACTTTCGACGGGGTTTTTGTAACAGCAACGTGAATAGTAAAGGTATGTTTTTCCCTTATGCTTCAAGATATTGGCATCGATAATGGGATAACCGGGATCGAAAAGCGGCTTATCGGACAGCTCCTTGAACGGCCCTATCGGTTTATCGGCTACTGCCACCCCAATACGGAAATTCTCCGACTCATTTGTGGGATTTACCTTCCAGTCAGCGCTGAAAAACATGTAGTATTTGCCGTCTATTTCATACACCTCAGGCGCCCAATAATTTTTCAAAGTCCACGATTCTGGAGTGTCTCCCGAATAAACTTGTCCTTCGTACTGCCAATCCGCCAAATTGTTAGAACTGTACGCGCCAAAACCTTTTTCCACCCCACCCGTTCCGTACATATAATATTTTCCGTCGGAAGCCGAAAGAATAAATGGATCGCCAAGAGCAACCGGCAATGGATTAGTATACCTGACTGGCCCTGATGACTTATTGCCCGGTGCAATACATCCGGGAAAAATAAGAAGAAATAAAATGACCGTCAGCAAATTTTGAAGAATCGTTTTAACCTGAAATTGTTTATGCATATTTTTCGACATCCATTCTTTTTTTTAATTCTATCGCTTTCTCTCCCGACACGAACACCGAGGGTAATTTAGGATGCAGCTGGAGTTTGTAGCCGGCGGCGTTACTCTCAACCCAGGTAATTTTATTTTTATTTATAATAAACTCATCACGGCACCGGAAAAGTTGCTCGAAATGCGTATTTTCTGCTTCAAACTCCTCCAACGTAGCATTTATTGTTAGCTCTTCCACGCTTCCGTTATTGGAAACATTGACCACTAGATAATCCCCTTTTGATTCTGCCGAAATAAACGTATTGATATCAATAGGTTTAATAAATCGTTGCAGGTTGATAAATTGAGGATCTGCCTCAGCAGGCGTTTCTTTTTTATCCAGCATTAAACTGATGTTCATTGCAGTCGCCTTCCTCAAGCGTTTTTTCATAAAATAAATATGCCGGATTAATTGCGCTGTCAGACACGGAAAGAAACCCACCGATACCACTACCCACAACATCCCCAGATAACCGTGTATATTTGGCGGGAAAACACCTCTGATATAATTGATCAACCAAATTGTTGAGGCAATGGTCATCATCTGATAAACACACATGAATAGTTCCTTACCTACTATCCATCTTTCGTTTGAAAAAAAACGCGGGAAGAATTTGAGCCAGACAAAATTGATCAGCATAGTGACGTAAGAACCTCCTGCATATAACGCTGCCGTGAGAAACGGATTATCCAGAATGTTCCTGTCTCCTAAATTAAAAGGCTGTAAAAAACTCAATACTAAAAAAACACCTGCAGCAATCACAGTACAGGTAGCGATGTAAACTTTAAAATTCGCATATCCCGGGTGAGGACGGCAAAATACAACTAAGATCCGACTCATAGAAACAGAAAAAATCAATATTCAAGTTGTAAATATAATGAAAAAAAACAGCTCTCTCCCTTTTCACCCTGAAATTTTATTTCTCATTGGAGAAATCTGCCCAAACTTCTTAAGACAGGCGACAAATAATAATAAAAGGGGAAAAACCGGCCGGCCTTTCCCCTTTTGTTATGTTACCTCAGAGAGGTTTTATTTCACCTTATCCACGATGGCCTTGAACGCTTCGGGATGATTCATCGCCAAATCGGCGAGCACTTTACGGTTGATATCTATTTCATTTTTGTGCAATGCTCCCATCAGACGGGAATAGGACATGCCATACTGACGTGCGGCGGCATTGATACGTTGAATCCAAAGTGCGCGGAAGTTACGCTTTTTATTCTTACGGTCACGATAGGCATAGGTCAACCCCTTTTCCCACGTGTTCTTGGCTACGGTCCACACATTTTTGCGTGCGCCGATATACCCTCTTGTTAATTTCAGAACTTTTTTTCTGCGGTTGCGTGATGCAACATGATTGACTGATCTTGGCATAATGTTACTTGTTTTTGAATGTCAGCGTTCCCCCGGGAGGGAATCTTTGGTGCATACATCCGGTTAATAAATCGTTACGTTGGAAAGCTTCGGGCTTATTTCAATCCCAATAAGTGTTTTACGCTGTTCTCATCTACTTTGTGAACAAGTCCAGTCTGCGTAAGATTTCTCTTTTGCTTTTTGGTCTTTTTCGTTAAGATGTGACTTTTGTACGCATGCTTTCTCTTGATTTTTCCTGTTCCGGTAAGGGCGAACCTCTTTTTGGCACCGGAATTAGTCTTCATTTTTGGCATTTTGCTCTTGTTTTTTGTAAATTATTTAGTTTAGATAATCAACCCGATATTGCTCTTCCCCAAGGGGTCTCGCAATATCGCCGGTTGATGTTTATGTTGAGGCTTCCTCAGCCTTTTTCATCAAAAAGTGTGCAAAGATACAACATGTTTTTGAAAAATCGATGCGACTTTTCTTTTTTTATACTTTTATTCCGAAGGTTGTTCTTTTTTAGCAGATCCCTGCTTCTTGGGTGTCAGCATTATTATCATGCGTTTTCCTTCGAGCACCGGTAGCTGTTCTACACGGGCATAGTCCTCCAGATCGTTAGCAAAACGAAGCAGCAACACTTCTCCCTGCTCCTTGAACAGAATGGAGCGTCCTTTAAAAAATACGTAAGCCTTCACTTTAGCTCCTTCTTCGAGGAAACTTTTGGCGTGTTTCAGTTTAAAGTTATAATCGTGATCATCGGTCTGTGGGCCGAAACGAATCTCCTTGACCACGATCTTAACCGCTTTTGCTTTTTGTTCTTTTTGTTTTCTCTTTTGCTGATACAGAAATTTCTGATAATCAATTATCCGGCAAACAGGCGGAACGGCAGTCGGCGAAATTTCCACAAGATCCAATTCTTTCTCTTCGGCAATCCGCAAGGCTTCTCTGGTGGGGTATATCCCCTGTTCTACATTATCGCCTACAAGGCGGACTTCGGGCACACGGATACGTTCGTTGATCCGATGTTGATCTTTTGTGTCTCTAAAGTTATTCCTCATTCGGATAGTATTATTCCTTTCTTTATAAATGTTAGTACTTTTTAGATTGTCGAAAACGAATTAAATATTTACCTGTGGATTCATCATTTCATCCACCTCCTGTTTTATTCTGTGTGCAAAAGTAGTTAATTTTTCTGAACCTTGATCAATTCCGCCTTGTTTTCTTACCGAAACTTCTTCATTTTCTGCCTCTTTCTCACCCACAATCAATAGATATGGGGTGCGTCTAAGCTCGTTGTCCCGGATTTTCCTGCCCACTTTTTCATTCCGGTCATCCACTTCAGCACGGATATCCTGCATCTTTAATGTTCGAGCGACAGAATAGGCGTAATCGTTAAATTTCTCGCTCACAGGAAGGATTACCACTTGAGTCGGCGTCAACCACAGTGGGAACTTTCCGGCAGTATGCTCAATAAGTACAGCCACAAAACGCTCCATGGAACCAAACGGCGCACGGTGAATCATTACCGGGCGATGTTTCTGGTTATCCGCTCCGGTATATTCCAGTTCAAACCTGTCTGGCAGGTTATAATCCACCTGAATGGTTCCTAATTGCCAGCGCCGGCCAAGGGCATCTTTCACCATAAAATCGAGTTTTGGCCCATAGAAGGCAGCCTCTCCGAGCTCCACCCGCGCTTTCATTCCTTTTTCTTCACAAGCTTCCAGGATAGCGCGTTCCGCTTTATCCCAATTCTCGTCTGTGCCAATATATTTTTCTTTGTTTTCGGGATCCCGCAAGGAGATCTGAGCTTCAAAATCCTTGAAATCCAACGCCTTGAAGATAATGAAAATAATGTCCATCACTTTCAGGAATTCGTCTTTTACCTGTTCGGGCATACAGAAAATGTGCGCGTCATCCTGTGTAAAGCCTCGAACCCGTGTAAGCCCGTGTAATTCACCGCTTTGCTCGTAGCGATACACCGTGCCGAATTCAGCAAGGCGAAGCGGTAAATCTTTGTAAGAACGCGGGAAAGCCTTGTATATCTCACAGTGATGCGGACAGTTCATCGGTTTTAGCAGAAACTCCTCATCTTCTTCGGGGGTACGAATGGGTTGAAACGAATCCTTACCGTATTTGGCATAGTGCCCCGATGTCACGTAGAGCTGTTTTCCCCCGATATGAGGCGTGATAACCTGTTCGTATTCAAATTGTTGTTGAATTTTTTTTAGAAATTCTTCCAGTTTCAACCGGAGTTGAGTTCCTTTGGGAAGCCATAACGGCAGTCCAGCTCCGACAACTTGAGAGAAGGTGAAAAGTTCAAGTTCTTTTCCGATTTTACGGTGATCACGTTTTTTAGCCTCTTCAATCATCTCAAGATACTCGTCCAGCATCTTTTTTTTCGGGAAAGTGATTCCGTACAGACGCGTCAGTTGCGGGCGCTTTTCATCGCCACGCCAATATGCTCCTGCTACGCTCAACACTTTTACTGACTTTATGTACGAGGTATTGGGTAAATGCGGGCCACGACATAAATCGGTAAAATCCCCCTGAGTATATGTGGTTATGGTTCCGTCTTCCAGTTCACTGATAAGTTCCACTTTGTAGTTCTCATTGCGGTCGGAGAACATTTTAATGGCATCAGCTTTCGATATATTTTTTCGCCTGATCTCTTCCTTGGCCGCGATAAGTTCCATCATTTTCTTTTCGATAGCGGGAAAATCAGATTCTTTAATGGATACGCCCTCTCCCGGATCAACATCGTAATAAAATCCGTTTTCGATGGCCGGCCCGATGCCGAATTTAATGCCTGGATAAAGTGCCTGCAGCGCTTCTGCCATCAAGTGCGCCGACGAGTGCCAATAAGCATGTTTACCTTCGGTATCCTCCCACTTGAGCAATTGAATGGCAGCATCTTCACTGATGGGTCGGGTTAGATCCCACGTTTCACCGTTTACGCTTGCCGCCAGGACTTCTTGGGCCAGTCGTGAACTAATACTCTCTGCAATTTGTAATCCTGTAATTCCTTCTTCGTATTCCCGAACCGAATTATCGGGAAATGTAATTTTTATCATAGCGTGTATATCGTTTTCTTCCAATTTTTTTTTCGAACTGCAAATGTAATGATTTTGTGGATTATAGCGTACTTATTTTTTTTTATTTTACGCTTATCGTTCGCCTTTCCTCACTGCTTCGAAATGACAACTCAATAATCCTCATTACGTTGCGGGCCTCCTCGGGTTTTACGGCAATCGCTGCTTTTCCCCAAATAGCATCGCGAAGATTCATGAAATACTCCCGGTAATCACCGTGCTCACTTTCTAGTTTTCCCTGAATTTTAATGCCTTTGTATTCCGCATTCACCGTACCCCAGATTTCCTCAGGTTCGCGTCCCCAGTTTTTTCCTTCGGGAATAGCTCCCCCGTCGAGGGTTGCCTCCTGCACATCCAATCCGTATTTCACAAACGAACCGTTCGTCCCGTGGATCATGTATGTCGGCCCCGGAATTTTACAAAGCATCCCCGATTTCAACGTAGCGGTAAAAGCAGGATAATGCAACCTCACGTCAAAATGATCATCGGCTTTTGCCCAGGGGCGTTGCGAATTTATTTCAGCAGTAACTGCCTCGGGCATCCCGAAAAACCAAAGAGCCTGATCGATAAGGTGCGCACCCAAGTCGTAAAAAATTCCCGACCCGGGAAGTGGTTTTTCCCTCCAAGCTCCGAAAGGACGGGGCTCCGGGCGATAACGGTCGAAGTGTGACGCGTAATCGCGCACTTCACCCAGTAATCCGCTGTCGAGCAATTTCCTTACCGTTTTGGTGTCGCTGGTAAAACGGCGATTGTGATAGACGGTTAGCACCTTGCCCTGTTTTTTCGCCAACTCGATTAATTCGTCGGCTTCGGCGACCGTCACGGTAAACGGCTTTTCCACCAGGACATGCTTACCCACAAGCAAAGCCGCCTTTGCCCAACGGAAATGGTCGGTATTGGGCGATGTCACGATAGCCAAATCGATATCGGGATCATCGATAATATCCTGCCCATCAGGAACAATAACCGTTGATGGATACCTCTTGTTGATCATACTGATACTGTCGGGCTTACGTGTACTGATTTTGGTGAGTTCGTAACCGTCCACTACATCTACAAACGGTGCGTGGAAAACTCTTCCGGATAGTCCGTATCCGATAATGCCTGTGCGAATGATAGTTGTCATGTTTGTCGGTTTAAGTCGTTGGTTATTCAAAGGTAATTAATTAATTCGACAAAAGAAACTCCACCAGTTTGCGGGTAGCTATAGCCCTGTGGCTGATTTTGTTTTTTTCGTCATCTCCCAGCTCTGCAAATGTTTGTTTGTAACCGTCCGGGAGAAAGACCGGATCATACCCAAACCCGGCTGTCCCGCGTTTTTCTTCTATAATCTGACCTTTTATTTCTCCTTCGAAGAAATGCCTCTCCCCATTCAACAACAGGGCAATAACAGTTCTGAACCGGGCATTTCTGTTTCTTTCTCCCTGCAACACACGCAAGATTTTATCCATATTATCCTGCGGGTCACAAGCTTCGCCGGCATATCGCGACGAATAAACACCGGGCGCTCCGTCCAATGCATCCACTTCCAGTCCGGTATCATCGGCAAAGCAATCGAAGCCAAACTTATCCTTTATAAACTGCGCCTTCATCAATGCATTCTCTTCGAGGGTCGCTCCTGTCTCAGGGATTTCTTCGTGACAGTTGATTTCCGACAGACTTAAAATCTCCATGCTGCCAGCGGTTATCTTTCGGATCTCATGGAGTTTGTGCTTGTTGTTGGTGGCGAATACAATTTTCATTTTTCGTTTCTTTGTTGCACGATACGTTCGCGCTCTTTTAATTTTTCTTTGCGCAACCGCTCCTGCTCTTTCAATTTTTGCTTGCGCTCACGCTCGCGTTGCTTCAGAATTTCTTTTCGGACTTTTTCCCTTTGTTTCAAATCCCGTTCACGTTGTTTTATCCACTCTTTACGGGCTTCCTCACGCTCTTTCAATATCCTCTCCCTGTCTCTTTTCGAGAAAACGTCACCGGTTTGCCGAAGCGCTTCTTCCGCCTTTCTTTCCAATTCTTCCAGGCGTTGCTCATCAGTCAGCCGTTCGGATTGTTTAGGTGTTGGCTTCTTTGAAGCAATATCTGGTTTACCGGTTTTTTCAGGTTCCAAAGGTACGTTTTTTTCTGTTTCCGTAATCGTCTGCGGTATTTTCACCGAAACAATAAGCGGAATAGAGTCAGACAGGCCATCACTTAACTCATTAGTAACGAAAGATATATAATTTTCCAACGGTTCTCCGTCCCGAAGAATTTCCAGGTTTTTATCGGAAATAACTAACGGAACAATACCGGTGGTGATATTTTGCCGAAAAATGGAATCTCCTGCAAGCATGCTGGCGTATCGGCCGGCCTCTTCAAACGAACGGAACGGTTTAATCTGAAGCGCCTCGTACGGAGAGACGTAGGTATAATCCGTGTGGAAAGACCGGATCTGGAAATTGGAGAAATTGAAATCGGAAACAGCAAAGAGCAACTCATTTTTACGGAGCGAGTTTGGTGGGAACAGAAGCAATAAACTGTGGGGGAGGTTTTTCTCCTTTTCAAAACAAACGGAATCTGCGGCATTACCTGCCACAATGTGGCTTTCCCAATCGATTCCCGAAAAGGGTTGTACATTTGCAACTAGCGTTTTCCCTTCCGAAAGACCCGCCAGGATTTGTTGAGCCATTTTCGTTTCTTCGGTACCTGGATGTTTTTGAATGAGCTCGCTTAAAGCAGTATTCAACTGTTCCGGATTACCCGATTGTGCCAACGATAAAGCGTTCAGCAACATAAATTTCGGCATCAGGTGTCCGTTGAAGAACAGCTTTTGTGCCCGCTTGAAATTTCCCTGAACCGTTTCCACCTGGCCTTGCTGGTATGCCAGATACGTCTGTTGGTAAAGCGAATCCTGAACCCGGGCATAGTTACGCACGACATGTTCGTAATCCGGGTCACTCATGGCCGCAGCATATTCACTTTGGGGAAATTCAGAAATTATTTTGTCCTTTAAGCTTTTAGCCATTGCCCGGTTTCCCATTCTCAGGTAAAGCTGGTAAAGCTGGTGATAAACCTCTTTTCGCCGGATGCTTTCCGGAAAATCCGTTAAGTGGCGGTTGTAAACCTCAACGGCAAACTCAAAATCCCCCAACCTGTCTTTCGCAATACTTCCGATACGAAACAACTCTCCTTCAATAATCTTATCGGACTCATCCGGCTGGACTGCCAGTTGCCGCAAACTGTCCTGCCTTGCAAGCACCTCCATATGCGGAACTAATTCACCCAGCACATCCGTCCGAAACTCCACCCGCGCATAATTTCCGCTACTCCGGGGTAAAGCACCCAACGCCTGGGAATACCGCGGTTCCGCTTTCAAAAAATCTTTACGTTCAAAGTAAATATCGCCCAGTGTCACTTGCGTCAACGCTTTTTCAACACCGTTTCTTACACTTTTTTCCTCCGCAAGCAGGTAGTTCTCAATGGCTTTTTCGACATTGTTTCGCGACAAGTAAACGTCTCCAATAGCCGCATAGATCCGATCGAGGTAAGCACTGTTTTTCTTATTTTCGGCCATCTTCTGCAACTCACCTATAATCTCTCCGTCTCCAGTGGCTACTTGCGACTGTGCTACGAGGGCGTTAAATACTTCATCGTAAGGTGTACTTAATTTTTTTATTTGTTCAAAAGCGTTGTACGCATTTTCGCGTTCGCCCAGATGCGCATAAACCTGTCCGAGCAAAAACTGCAGGCGTCTTTTCTGGATTCCGCTTTTTTCGCTCTTGACGGTTTGTATAAGAAACGGAAGGGCATCGCGGTATTTTTCTTGGCGAATCAATAGAAGAGCATAAAACTCCGTGAATTTATCGTGCAGATCCTTGGGTAATCTTCGCACTTGCAACGTCAACGCAAGGCCTTCGGCATCCGAAAACCATCCCATTTCTGTATAAGCCCGCATCATCCAGATTTGCGCTTCGGAAACCACATCAATATCATAGGCAAAAAGCCGTACCGTATAAGACAGTACGGAAATTGCTTCGGTATAATCCTTGTTCTGCACGTGCGCCTTTCCCATCAGGAGCCATGCCCGGTCGATGAACGGGTTGAATTCGTTTTGCCGAAGCCAGTCACGGTATTCCTGCGTGTTGGGTTGGGCGGGGTCACGTCGCGGTTTTGCCGTGATGGAATGCTCCTGGATAGCTGTCGTCATTTTTTCGACTACCCTGTCGAAAGGGCCCCCCGGTTGTTTAACCACAGTATCATTGGGATCAGCACTATTGGGATACATGGGTAACCATGTCTGATAATTGTCAATATGACTTTCAGTGATTGATTTTAAGGCCTCGTTGTATGCTTCTTCCGCATTAAAATAGATATTGTACCGTGTGGTAAGCTCATGCCAGGCACGTGTAGCGGGCGTATTCCTTTTGGAGGAACATCCGGTACACAGAAGAACGATAAACATTCCTGCTGCAATATGTTTTAAATATGCGTGCATATTGAGAATAGGGAATAACATTTTACACCCATGCCCCTGCCTGAGAACACACATAGGCAGCTCTATCCACAGCGGTCTGATGAGCATCTGAAGCTGATTTTCCATCAAGTATGGACGATATAAACGCACCGGTAAACGAATCGCCAGCCCCTACGGTATCTACCACGTTTACTACCGGCGTCTTTATGTATGATAGGCCTTCTGGCGTGTAAATGATGCTGTAGTTGGCTCCGGCGGTAAGGATTAAAAACTTAAGATTAAACTCTTTTAAAAACCAATGACAAACCTCTTCATCTGTAAATGGCTGTTTTTTAAACAACTTTTTCAATAAAATCAGTTCTTCATCGTTCATTTTAAACACGTTAGAACTTCTCAACGAATCCGTAATGACCTTCTCCGAATAATAATGCTGGCGGATGTTAATATCAAGAATGCGGTAAGAATCTACAGGGACGCAGGAAAGCAATGCTTGTATGGTGTTGCGAGATACTTCCGACCGCTGGGCCAATGTCCCGAAACACACGGCGTCGGCACGTTTGGCCAATTGTTTCATCGCTTCGGTGAGAGGAATATAATCCCATGCGACACCTTCATTGATCGTATAGGCAGGAATACCCTCGTTGAGTTCAACCCCTACAGTTCCTGTCGGATAGTTAACCCTTTCAATGACAGGGTTGATATTAACCTTATCGATTTCCTGTATGATTTCATCACCCAGCGCATCCTTTCCCACCGCGCTGACCGCATAACCTGCCGCACCCAGGCGGGAAGCGTGGTACGCAAAGTTTACGGGTGCGCCCCCTACTTTCTTTCCTGTGGGAAGCATGTCCCACAAGAGCTCTCCTATACCGATAATAATGGGTTTATTAATCATATTTTCTGTTTGTCAAGTTATTCCCAAACGAAGATTCAACTCACTGATGCAATTTTTACTTTCCAAAAATACAAAAAAGTATCGAAGCAGCGTTTAGTATTCCATCTTTCATCAATGGTCTCTCTTCTTCATTGACAAACAAACATTCTATTGCTTCTTCAACATATCCAGGACACCGTTAATAAACGTCAGCGGATGGGCTGGATTGCCGGGCACGTAAAGATCGACAGGATATTTTGTCAGAAAATCCCTGTCAAGAGCCGGGCTGTCAGCAAAAATCCCTCCACTAATGGCATCAGTACCCACAAGAATAACAATTTTTGGATCAGGAACAGCGTTGTAGCAGATTTCCAGTGGACCGGCCATGTTTGCAGTAATTGGCCCGGTAATCACCACTCCGTCGGCATGACGGGGTGATGCAACAAAGTCAATACCAAACCGGCTCATATCAAACTGCACATTATTGCACGCATTCAGCTCCAACTCACAACTATTGTCTCCTCCCGCCGACACCTGCCTCAGTTTTAATGAGCGGCCAAATAAAGAACGCACCACCTTTCTCACTTTGGCAGGTTCAACCGAAATACCCTCTTCATCCCCTTCTTTAACAACCAGGCGTTCTCTAACGTTTGCAGACAGCTTATAGTCACTGGTGAAAGATATCTTTTCGGGAAACCTGAAAGCACATTCGCCACAAAAAGTACATTTACCCAAGTCAATACAAACCGGATTTCCGGTAATCGCTCCGGTAGGACACAACTCTACCAGGGCAGCCTCATCAACCCCAGATCTTGTTATAACTGGCCTTCCCCTGAATATCCCGGGTAATTTAGCATTCGTAACGTCGGGAATATACTGTTTTCCCTGATGCCACCATATTTTTATATTTTCAAACATAATTTACCGGTTTAACTTACAGATCATGTCCGCAATACGACAAATTGAAGCTCTTATTACAAATCGGAAAATCTGATATCCCATTATTCCTGACAGCCTGGGCCAATGCCATCCAGTTGTGAAAAGAAGGGTCCTTAATCTTATACAGCCCAAGGCTCCCCTCATTATCCGTAATGGCACAGTGACAAATTTCGCCCCGCCACCCCTCAACCAGCGAAAGGATGAACATATTCCTTTGCGGGTTCAACTTAACACCGGCTACCTCTGTGAACTCGGGGATATCAGCTATCATCTTTCTGATATAGCCGATTGACTGATGTATCTCGTCTCTTCTGAGCCTGACACGGGCATAAACATCACCGTGGTGTTTGATTACCGGTTCGTGGGTAAATCCCTCTCCAAACAGGTTAAAAGGGTGCGAGGAACGGATATCTCTGTTCAAACCACTCATTCGTGCAGCCATGCCCACAGTCCCGATCTCAAGAACCTGTCCATAAGTTACAACTCCTGTTTTCTCGAGACGTGACAAGGCTGATGGCAGTTTAAAGAATTTACTCGTCATCTCATTAAAGTCCAGCTCAAATTCATCCAGTATTGAAGCTAATCTCGCACCCAATTTCCGGGAAAACGGAAAATTTGTCCTCCCAGCGCGTATCAATCCTTTTGCTAAACGATTGCCTCCCCACTCCTGCAGGAAATTAATAATTGGTGTGCGTAATCTGCCATATACGGAGTTTCCAAGTTGATAACCGATATCAGCACAAACAGCGGACATATCACCGGTATGAATAGCAATCCGCTCCAATTCCAATGCGAGTGTTCTCGAGAAATGAAGCGAGCGGCCGGGTCTATAACCACACAAACTCTCCCATAAATTCACAAACGCAATAGTATGGCCTACTGTGGTATCACCGGCAATATTCTCTGCCAGGGTGGTCAGTTCAGCCAATTTCTTTTTTTGCAGGAACAATTGTTCTATCCCCCTGTGCTGGTATCCAAGTTGGATTTCAAGATGCATAATCTGTTCACCATTACATATAAAGCGGAAATGCCCCGGTTCAATGATGCCTGCATGTATGGGCCCAACCCCTACCTCATGAAGCTCATGGCTGTCTGCGCCAAAGAAGGGGTAGTTCTCAATTGTTTCAGCCTTACCGGCTCTATCGTGTGAATACCTGACCGGTTTGAGCCACGGATGATTGTTGTATTGAATCCCGAAGGTTTCATGCATTTCCCTCTCATACTTCTCGAAGTTATGATTTCTGGCTGTGAATGACTCATAAACAACTTCAGGGGCAACCGTAGCTGATGATACGTAAATCTGGTGTGTCTTGTCGTCAGCGATACAACATATCAGCTTAACATTTTCGCTGTATTCTTTTCTATTTTTATTTTCCTCATACTGATCTTCAACCGGCCCACCAGATGAATAAACTCCCGTCCAGAAACCAAAATAATTTACGCAATGTCTTTCAGGAGAATCAGTCAACATACCGACATTACTTTCCAGGAACTCCTCATAAGGAAGTTCCGGAATAGAATCAAGGCTGACAGCCTGATTGTTGGATATGGAAATATATTTCATAATTTTATATTCAGTTATCTGCTCATTGAGTGGATGTACCCGAAACTTAAATCATTCATAAATTTAATCATGATTACTGAACTAGTTTTACCGATTCCTGAATTAAAACAACAAATTCAGCCGGAGGATTATAGGCCAGATAAACCGACAGCGCTAACAAAACAAACTGCGGTAAAGACTCCCATGGGCTGATGTAAGGCAACTTGTCCTCGTTAATTTGTCCAGTAGGAGTAAATAAAAGTTTAAATATATTTACACCAAAACCCCAGATTATCAATGTAAGGAGTAGCAATACAACAACCAGTAAAACCACATAATGCGATTGAAACAGTGACTGAAAAATCATAAACTCGCTAACAAACAGCCCTGACGGAGGCATTGCAGTAGCGGAAAGGAATCCTAAAAGCACTACAAATGCTCCGGTTTTATAATACCTGAAATAATTTCCCAAATCATAAACACTCTTGCTTTGGTAAATGGTGTATATCTGGTTAAACTGAAAAAACAGTGTAGGTTTAATAAAAGTATGCAATATAATATGTAAAATTGCAGCGTACACGCCTACCCCTCCTGCTGCCAGCCCCAGCACAACCAATCCCATGTGTTCAATACCGGAATAAGCAAATAAACGCTTTATATTTTTTATTCGGGTCATGTAAACAGCTGCCACAAAAACCGAAAGCAAGCCTACAATAATGATAACAGAATTTGCCCATCCTTTCAACGGGGTATGGGCTACTATAGCATAAACGCGATATATGCCAACAAAGCCAACATTCATCAATACACTTGCCAACAAAGCCCCTGCAGGCGCCGGAGCTTTGTCTTTTGCATCAATGCCTGCCGTGTACATAGGCACAAGCCCCATCTTTGCTGTAAATCCCGTGAAGATAAAGAGGAATGCAAGCTTAAGCCAGAAAACATTCAGGTTGTGATGATTCTCATACAGTACTTTAAATGACATCTCCCCAACACCTGCCGATTTGAGGGACAAACTCAAAAACAAAATACCAATATAGATAAATGTGATACTGATGGCGCAAAGGAATACATATTTCCATACTCCCTCAAGCGCACGCATACTCCGGTTATGATAAATCAGCACCGAAGCGCTCAGCGTAGTAATTTCCACAAATATCCAGGTAACAGCAATGTGGTTTGATAGATATGCCATGCAACATGATGTAATCAGCATCACCATGGCAGCAAAGAATAGCCCTCTTGCATGAGGAGCATCATTACGGGTTGCTATAAAACGATATCCATAATAAAAAGCAGGGATGCTGACAATAGTCATAGCTATCAGCATTAATAAACCCAACGAATCAGAAGTAAAATAAACTAACTGGGTTATTCCCTGATTAATATATTCGTAGACTGTTGTCGTTATAAGTAATGCCAGATAACCAACAACCAATAAATAATTGACTACTGCATTCCTGTTAAGGATTAAACCGATACTTACCAATACAGCTCCGGATAAAAGAATACCTGTCATTGTTTTTAATCTTTTAAGTTAGTCAACAGGTTTACATCCGGATCACGGATTACGTCTCCAATTTTATTGAAGAAAACTCCCAGTATAAGTACACTTGCAAAAATATCAAGCATAATTCCAAGATTTAGCAACATAGGCATCTCATTTCCAATAGCCAGAGAAAGAACAAAAACCCCGTTTTCAATAACAAGGTATCCTACAACATGTGAGATAATCTTTTTCCTGGAGACAACTAAATACAGACCCGTGAATAGGGTTGATAATGCCACAACAAAGAATGTTTTATCAAGATTCTTATCCTCTATTGAACCCGAGAGAATAATTGTTGATACAATAATCAGCGTAACAATAATTAATGACACAAAATTAGGAAGATAGGGTTCTGTTACGCGGGTAATTTTATTACGTTTAATCAGGTAATTCATAAACCAGGGTACGGCAATGGCTTTAAAAACAATGGTTTCAAGCAAAACCAACAGAAGGTTTAAGGTACTTACATCGGTAAGAGTCAGGTAAGTAGTTCCAAAAAGGATCAAACCCTGCAAAACCAGTATATACAGATAGGTCTGTAACCGATCAGCAATACTCATGTAGAGCAGTGTCATGGCCAATGCAATTAATAATATATCTGTCATAATCAATCGGTTTACATAAATTTACCAAGGATCAGCAATACCCCGAAAAATATCAATAAGGATAATGAGGTCAGTATAAAAATAAATTCAGGATTATGGCTCATCCTATATCGTGCAATAAAAGATTCAATAACACCCACTGTCACGGCGAAACAAAACTGAATCAGCATAAATAATGGAATAGAAAGAATCAATGGCAAGGCTCCAATAAAGAAATTCGAGATAATGGCACCATACATAGCAAATTTTAAATTAGTAGTAAAAGTAATTACGCCCAGGTCAAATCCGCTATTATCAAGCACCATCACCTCATGTATCATCGTCAGCTCCAGGTGAGTCTTAGGGTCATCAAAAGGCATTCTGCTATTTTCAATCATAGCAATCATTACCAGCACAAATGTGGCCAATCCCCCTAACATATAAGAGATATATGAACCAAAATCAAGTGCATTAAAGATGCTACTGAATGATGTATGGCCTGTAAATAAAGCAAAAGAACCCATTAATATAAAGAACGCAGGCTCCGCAAGCATGGCGAACAGTGCTTCACGGCTTGCCCCCATTCCTTCAAAGCTACTTCCCGTATCAAGGGCCGAAACTATGATCAGAAATTTACCTAACGCCAACAGATAAGCGAACATCACAAAGTCACCGCTAAAAGAAATAACACCCGGATGAACACCATGCGGCAGCATTAATATAGCCATCAATACAGAGGCCAAGTAAACAGTTGGAGCGATCTGAAATATAAAGCTGGTTGTTTTGCTATAGACACTTCCCTTTTTCAATAGTCTAATTATATCTTTCATATTCTGCATAATACCCGGGCCCTTGCGTCCTGAAGCTATGCTCTTTGTTCGGGTTACTATCCCAACAAAAAAGATACTGGCGAATATGATTAAAATGACACTTACCATCCTATAATTGATTTAAGAAATTTACCAGTTCAATGATCTTTTCTACGATCACAGGTAACAAGATTGTGAGTCCTACAAAAACAAAGCCGTATAAAATATATGCCTGAATATGGCCGTTTTGCAGAAATGTAAAACGTTTCAGGAAACTCCTTATAAACAACAACGGTTTATCAATTAACCAATATTCTATTTTATCATATGGGTGTGTTGCCTGGCTTATTCTGTCCGGATACAACCCGGCAGCTTCGTTCTTCTTTCTTTTAATCATCAAAACAGGCTCTGCGAGTTTACGATAGGTTCTGACAAATGAAGAAGCGGTGTACTGTGTTTTTTCAGCACTTCCGGTATAACCACACCCCCAGGTAACGTCAGAAGCCTGGCTGCGTTTTGCGGTAACCAGTTTCCTTATAAAATAAAGCAACGCGGTTAACCCAATAAAACCTAACGAGTACCATCCTATCGCGGTCAGGCTCTGTAACGTATTGCTTAATTCAAGTGTCGCCTGAGTTCCTGACTCCGGGAGGAATAAGTACACTGTTTTAATAAGCATGGGTCCAAACAAAACAGGAAATACGCCAATAATAAGTATAAACAAGGCAATAAGATATAGCGGTGCGGCTTTAATGAAACTTTCATTAACCGGAGCTAAAGGCCTTGATGAACGCGGATTGCCAAGGAACACTACTCCAAATGCTTTTGTAAAGCAAATCAATGCCAAGCCACCAATCAACACCAACCCCAAAATCGCAAAAAGTATAAAAAGTATAAACAAAAAATTATTGGATATCAACCCATTGAACAGGCCATTATAAATAAAAAACTCGGATACAAATCCATTAAAAGGGGGTAATCCACATATTGCCAATGAAGCAATTAAAAATAAATATCCAGAGTGCGGCATCTTTCGGATAAGCCCACCCAAGGTATCTATTTCCAGATTGTGAGTCGCCTGGTATACATTACCTGAAACGTAAAACAACAAGGACTTAAATAACGAATGATTGAGTACATGCAATAACCCACCTCCGAACCCACTGGCTACTAATAGCGGATTATTGTATCCAATACCCAGGCAACCCAACCCTATACCTATACCAATAATCCCGATATTCTCAATACTGTGATAGGCCAGCAACCGTTTCAGGTTATGCTGCACTATAGCTAACATCACTCCATATACACCTGTCATGACTGAGATGAACAAAATAAAATAGCCTATAAAAACCATGTCACATTTTATTAACAATACCATCCTCAGTATCCCGTATATACCAATCTTGATAATTACTCCCGACATTACACCTGAAACATGTGCAGGAGCAGCCGGATGTGCTAGGGGCAACCAGGTATGAAACGGCACAAACCCCGCTTTGATAGCAAATCCACAAAAGAAAAAGATAAATAATCCAACAGCAATAGCAGCCGGTTGGGTATAGGTTGAAGAAGAGATAGCAGTGAAATCAAAAGTACCAGTATTAACCTTTGCCATCATAATAGCAATGGTTAGAAACAAAATAGAAACATGTGATTGTATCAGGAAATTAATTCCAGCCTTCAAGGTCCTGATCTTATAATGTTCAAAAATTACCAGAACGAAAGAACTCAGCGCCATAACCTCCCACAAAATAAGAAACACAAGGCCGTTCTGAACCAGGCAGATATCAACCAATGCAGTATATGCCAGCAAGTAAGCAGCAGCATGAGAGGCTAAATTACCTGACTGACTCTTATAAGCCATCATGTACCTGATACCATACCAGGCTCCTGTTGCGAAAGTAAAACTGATTATCAGCACAAACCAAGCCGATAAATAATCAATCCTTATCGGTATCTCTCCCGTAACCCATGAACCGCGATAATAAAATTCAATCAATCCATTGTTAAATACAGAAATTGCTACCACAGATGCAATAATCACCTGTATTGTTATCACACTAACGGCAAGTATACCCTTTCCTTTTGTTTTAAAAAGAGGAAAACATAAAATTGCACCTATCGCAATTAGATTTAACAACTCTACTAAGAATTTTTCCATTTATCCATTGAAAAGTATCCCTAACAACTATACATCTATTCTATTAAATACGCGGATACTACATAAAATCATTATAGGACACCCCATATATTGTCATTTTTTGAAAAGTAACCCCTTTCGATTAAAAGCAAATCCATAAGAAGCGATTGTGTACAGAAGGCCAATCATTATTATCGAAGTACACGCTTGTCCGAATTCCACAGTAAAATTAACATGTACATTATCCGGTTGGCACACAGAAAAAATTACACATCGATGATTATACAAAATAAATGCAAAAATAGTTGAGCTAGCAATAAGTTTTTTAAAGTCATATTATAAAAAATAAATGGTTTAGACAAAAGAAATACCAGAAAAAATAAAATTGCTTGTTTTTAAGCTGAAGATTGCTTACTTGAAACGGGATTCCATATTTTCACTATTTTTCCAGCAAAAAACATCACGATCAAAACGAAAATGATAAACGCTCCCGACGGCACATTCAGGTAATATGACAATAACAATCCTACAACGCAGGCAACAAAACTGACTCCTACGGAAAGGTAAATGATCCGGGAATAATTCACAGTAAAAAGATTGGCTGTCATCTGGGGAACAGTAATGAGCGACATCAACAGCACGATGCCGACCAACCGAATGCTTAGAACAATGGTGACGGCAACAAAAAGCATCATCGCGTATTCTATAAACCGGGTATTAACCCTCCGGGTCTGGGCAAATTGCGTATCGAATGATACCGATACAATGGCATGGTAATTGACTGCGAAAAACAGAAAAAGGACAGAAGTAAGTATGGCGAGAGAAACAATATCTGTTCGGGTAATGGTGAGGATATTTCCAAAAAGATATTCAGATAAGTTGGGAGCATATCCCGGCGTGAGAAATGTAAGCATAATTCCTACCGCCATTCCCAACGACCAGAAAACAGCGATGGCAGAATCTTCCCGAACACCTTGTTTTCGCGATAACCATTGAATACCGAATGCAGAAAACACCGAGAATATCATCGCCGAAAAGATGGGATTCAGTCCGAAATAAAAACCTATACCCAGTCCGCCAAACGAAGCATGCGTGATTCCCCCGCTGATAAAAACCAACCGGCGCGTAACCACATAGGTGCCTATAATACCACACGCAATGCTTGCAAAAAAACTTCCCAGCAATGCATTCCGAAAAAAAGCATAATCCAGTAATTCAATGATATCCATGGGTGGGGTCAAGCATGCATTTTTGCTTCGCGTAAATCGCTGACAACAAGCACAATTTCGTCTTTTATCTGATCGGGGACAGCGATTCCGCGTAGCTGCAGGCTGCGTACCCATCGCGGCTTCTCTTCATCCACAATAGTGTAGAATACTTCGCGAAACTCCTCCACCTCCTTATCGGAATAACTACCGGATTCCCGAAAATGAAAACGGTCGAGCTCTTCATCATCAAAATATTCGGGTTCCTCCCGGAAAGCAGCGATAAGGCTGTCTTTCTCGCAAACCTCATGCATACCGCAACATCCGCTTTCTTTTTCCTGTTTTGTCCTTACGTCTATCGACGGGAGAGGCGTTTTACGTTCCTGTGTGTTCCCCTTTTTGCGTTGTATTGTATTGGAAATATACAACGCCATGAGAAAGAACACGATAATTCCGAGTAATATATATAAACTTGTCATTTTTTAAAGATTAAAGAATTTTATAACCAAAACAGACAGACAAAAAAGTATAGAGTTATCAGTCAATCGGTATGTCAAACCTCTTCGATACGGAACCCTGCTTTTCTGAGGTCGTCCCAGAAGTTCGGGTACGACTTGCTGACAACATGCGGATCATTCATTGTTAATGACTTAAACAGAATAGCTGCCGATGACAACGACATCGCCATCCGGTGATCGTCGTACGTGTCCATAACCGCGTTCTCTTCAACAAAGCAACGTTCACCGTCCCATTCCAGCATCTCGCTGTCGGTTTCACGCAAGACAAATCCCAGTTTTTTCAATTCCGTTTTCAGCGCTTCAATACGGTCCGTTTCTTTGATACGCAGGCTTTGAACACCCGAAAAAATAAACGGCACATGCAGAAAACAACAGGTTGCGGCAAAAGTTTGCGCTAAATCCGGTTCATAGATAAAATTATGGAAAAACTTTTTGATGGGCTTTCCTGCTTTTCGGATAACAACTCCGTTTGAAACAAACTCCGTTGAAACGCCCAGATCCTTAAAAAGGTTTACCAGGTTAGCATCGCCCTGATAGCTGTTTTCTTTCAATCCGAGCAGGGTAATCTCGGCATCAGGGCAAAGCGCTACCATTTCGTACCAGTAAGAGGCGGCCGACCAATCCGACTCTACCTTAAAACTAACGGGTTTATAAGACTGCGGCTTGATCTTTATTCTGTTCCCCTCCCATTTAAGGTGAATGCCATATTCTTCCATCAGTTTAGCGGTCAGACTGATATAAGGCTTCGATATAATTTCGTCCCGGATATTGATGATCAATCCATTCTCCATAGTGGGAGCCACCATCATTAGCGCAGAAATAAACTGCGAGCTGACGCTACCGGAGACATAAACCTCTCCACCCTGTAACCTTTTTCCCCGAATTTTCAACGGAGGACAACCTTCATTTTTCAGGTATTCAATATCTGCTCCTATCGCCTTCAATGTATCCACCAACGGATAAATGGGACGTTCGTGCATTCGTTTCGAACCCTGAACAATCCACTCTCCGTCCATTCCGGCCAGGAAAGCCGTCAGAAACCGCATGGCCGTTCCTGCACCTTTCACGTCAAACACATTTGAATCGGAGTTGAAAGCATCGATAATAACCTGTGTATCCTCACAATCCGAAAGATTCTCCACCGGGTTGGTATTCAAGCTAAGCGCATTCAGGATGAGAACCCGGTTGCTGATGCTCTTGGATGCCGGAAGTTCGATGGTTGTTTTTAACTTTTCGGGCGGATATATTTTGTATTGCATGCTGTGCCGCTATTTTGATGCAAAAATAATAATAAATTACGGAGTCCCAAAGCAATGGGTTGTCTTTAGGATTATTTAAACCGTTTTCTTTTCATTCTCAGAAAAGTAATCTTTTCGTAAGGATTCTCCAACCCGTTTTCGTAAACGATTCCAACATCTCCGTTACGGAAAACCGTCATGTCCGAGTATGCGGAGGGTCCATCATAAACCAATACGTTGGGTTGCCACGATACCCCACCATCACGACTAATTTGTACGGTCATCTTCTCCCTCACGGTCGAACGTGGATTGGAAAAAAGCCGGGCCGGGAGCAGACAAGCTCAATCCGTCAGTATCGGAGTGGATCACAAAAACGCGCCGCCGTCTGTAGAACGCCGTATCACCAAGTCTATATTGCCTGTGTCGGAACAACCGTTCTTCCGGGCTTCGGCAAACACCAAAATCGATTCTCGCTGCGTGAGAACCACTGGCTACTCGCTTCATTGCTATCCGATTAATCCGTATAAAAATATCAACAAGATGGCAACTGGCGCCAGAAATTTAAGAATGAAGCTGTATGTTTTCAGGAAGGAGATACCAAATTTTATTTTTCCATCGTTGGTCAGTTCCACCTGAACAATTTTCTTGTCGAGGTACCATCCTGCAAAAAGCGAAATAAACAATCCACCCACGGGAAGCATTATTTTTGCCGAAGCCATATCCAATATATTAAAGAACTGTGGGGAAAGGGCAGAAAGAGCTCCCAGCGCCAACACCCCGATGACCACAAAAAGCAAGCCTTTTTTCCGGCTTACCTTGTGCTCTTCCTGGATATAAATCGTAACGACTTCCATCAGCGAAATGGTGGAGGTAAGCGCGGCAATCGCCAAAAGGAGGAAAAACATGGCCGACCAGATCATCGATCCTTCCATTTGATTGAAAAGCCCGGGAACGGTAATAAAGAGCAATCCGGGACCGCCTGCCACCAGTTCCGAAACGATGGTATCGGGATTTGTGGTCAACGCAAAAGCCGACGGGAAAATGACCATTCCGGCAAGAAGTGCCACCAGAGTATCGAGAACCGAAACTTGGACTGCAGTAGCTGTTAAATTCGTATTGTCCTTAAAATAGGAAGCATAAGTCATCATGCATCCCATTCCCAGGGACAGCGAGAAAAATGCCTGTCCCATGGCATCGAGGAAAACAGTGGATTTTACCTCCTGAAAATCCGGCTTAAAGAGAAAATCGATGCCCCCCCTTGCCCCTTCGAGCGAAAGTGCCCTGACAACAAGGACAATCAGCAACAGAAACAAAACCGGCATCATGATCTTTGCCGACCGTTCAATTCCTTTTTGTACCCCTGAAAAAATAAAATACGCCGTAAGAAGGACAAAAAAGGCCATCAAACCGATCTGTTTGGGACGGTTGGCAAGCAACGTGTTAAAGTTGGTTGAAAAATCGCTCACCTCTTTCAAACTTCCTGTAACGGATTGAATAAAATAATCCACAGTCCAGCCACAGACCACCATATAGAACCCCAGAATGACAAATCCGGTGAGCACCCCAAGCCGGCCCACCCATTTCCACGGGGTGTCCGGCGCCAGTTTGTGAAAAGCGCCTGCAGCATTGGCTCTTGATGAACGTCCGATTAAAAACTCTGCCACCATCAGCGGGATTCCGAAAAACAGGATGCACGCTATGTAGACGATGATAAAAATGGCACCGCCCCCGTCGGCCGTTTCACTCGGGAAGCGCCAAATATTCCCCAACCCAACCGCGGAACCCGCTGCCGCTGCCACCATACCCAATTTTGATCCGAACGTGGACCTTTTTTCGTTCATACAGTTATTTTTTTATCTGACAAACACCCATTTGTTTTCAGAGGAAAGTTGCGGATAGTAGAAATAGTCCTCGTAACCGAAAGCTTTTACATCCTCAGCAACATTCAGCCGGTTCTTGATGATAAACCGGGCCATCAACCCACGAGCCTTTTTGCTGTGAACCACTATTTGCTTAAGGTCATTGCCTTCCTGCTGAAGGAAGCTTATCTCAACGATCCGCGTTTTTTCAGGTAAAAGCTTTTTAGATAAAACGCTTGAATATTCTTTGGAAGCTACATTGATGATTACCTTCTCGTCTTTTGCTAATTTTCCGGAAAGGTATTGATTTACTTCGTTTTGCCAAAATTCGTATAAATCCTTATACCCCTTGGGTTGGATTTTCCGAGCAAATTCCAACCGGTAAGGCTTTATCCGGTCGAAAGGTTTAAGAGCGCCGTAAAGTCCGGAGAGGATGTTCAGGTGTTTCTGAGCAAACAGGACCTCTTCCTTATTGAAATCATGTGCGTTCAACCCTTTGTAAGCAATACCGTCATAAGCCAGCGCAGCTGCTCGAAGCGGAATTGTCCTGGAGTTGAACGATTGAAAATATCCATACACTTGCTGAGCGATTTCGCGGTTCACCTTCATTTTCTCAGCGATATCAGTTTCCGAAAGTTTTCTGCACACTTCCAACACTTCTCCGGTTTTTCGGGAGAAGACCGGAGGGGTCGTTTTTATATTTTCTTCCTGCGCATTAAAATTCATCCGCTTGGCGGGAGACATAACGATTTGCATATTCTTTAGATTTTCGATCAGTCAAATGCCAAGCCTCAAATCCGCCATTCCACGCCATCCTTCGTATCTTTTACTTCCACACCTGCGGCTTTCAATTGATCGCGAATCTTATCGGAGGTAACCCAATCCTTGTTTTCACGGGCCGATTTGCGAATATCAAGTATCAGATCCATCAAGCCATTGATTACATCGCCCCCGGCATTCGCTTCGCTCTCGTCCGTCAATCCAAGAACATCAAAGACAAAGGTTTGCATCAAAGCGTTCAATTTGTCGATGTCGGCTGTCGTGAGGGTTTCCGTTTTATCTACTGCCGAATTGATGACCCTGACAGCCTCAAACAGCTGCGCAATAAGTACAGGACTGTTGAAGTCGTCGTTCATGGCGGAATAACAACTTGCGCGAAGCTCATCTATATTCACCGATGAGTGGGCTGCAGGCTCAATCTTTGATATTCTTTTGATGCTTTCCATCAGTTTTTTGTAGCCTTTTTCTGCAGCCTGCAGCGCTTCATTGGAAAAATCAAGTGTACTGCGATAGTGCGATTGCGCCATAAAAAAGCGTACGGTCATTGGTGAATACCCCCTGTCTAATAAGGGGTGGTCGCCCGTAAACAATTCTTTAGGCAAAAATCCGTTTCCAGCTGTTTTCGACATTCGGGCGCCGTTAACTGTCAACATATTGGTGTGAACCCAGTATTTTACCGGTTCCGCATGATGACAAGCCTGCGATTGGGCAATTTCATTGGTATGGTGCGTTGCCTGCAAATCCATCCCTCCCCCGTGGATGTCAAAGGTAGTTCCCAAATACTTGGTGCCCATGGCAGAACACTCTATGTGCCAGCCAGGAAATCCCCAACCCCACGGCGATGGCCACTTCATCAACGTCTCGGGTTTTGCCTTGATCCAGAGCGCAAAATCCAGCCTGCCTTTCTTTTCGTCTTGCCCGCTTAGTTCCCGCGTTCCTTCGAGCAGATCTTCCAGTTTACGGTTTGTGAGTATCCCGTACGAATATTTACGGCTGTATTTCTCCACATCGAAATAAACCGTTCCCGCTGTTTCGTAGGCATACCCTGCAGCAAGGATCTCTTTTATCATCTCTATTTGCTCCACGATATGTCCGGTTGCCGTGGGCTCGATGCTAGGAGGCAGCGTATTGAAAATACGCAATATCTCGTGGAAACCGAGGGTGTATTTTTGTACAATCTCCATCGGCTCCAGTTGTTCTAATTTCGCTTTTTTAGCAAACTTATCTTCACCCTCATCGTTATCGCCTTCCAGATGTCCCGCATCCGTGATGTTCCTCACGTACCTCACCTTGTATCCGATATGAATCAAGTACCTGTAAATAAGATCAAAAGAAATAAATGTACGGCAGTTCCCCAAATGCACATCGCTGTACACCGTAGGTCCGCAAACATACATTCCCACAAAAGGCGGCTTTATGGGCTCGAAAAGCTCCTTTGCACGACTGAGCGTATTGTAAATGACCAGAGGTTGCGAAATATTTTCCTGCATAATAGCTAAGCTTGAGTTTGAATTGAAGAGCAAAAATACAAATTTATCCATTAACTGAAGAAGATATCAAACAAAAGATAAAAAAGTAGTATTAACACTTAAAAGGTTTACATTTTTTTATTATTTTCGCCGTTTCTTTTCAATAATCTTTAAATTTTAATTATTTATGTTGCGAAAATTATTTCTGTTTACCTTATCATTGGTGGCATTTGCCTCGCTGAACGCGCAAAACCTACAATTGCACTTCGACCCGCGCCATGCATTTTATGGTGATGATGTGGCAGCCAAAAACTACCTTACTGCGACTTTCGAAATGTTTAAACCCGATGCCTGGGGTTCAACATTCATGTTCGTAGATTTCGATTTTAATGGCGACAAACGAAACATAGGATTGGTCTATGCCGAAATTGCCCGGGCATTCAAAATCAAGGATTTCGCATTAATGCCACATTTGGAATACAACGGCGGTTTAGGGACCGGTTTTTCAATTCCCAGCTCTTACCTTGCCGGTGCTCAGTATCCGTTTAAGCTCGGCAATTTCTTCATGGGAACGTACCTTGCCTATAAGCTGAACGCCTTCACCGAGTTAAGCCACGACGTACAGTGGACATTGACCTGGAACTCGGCATTTCCAAACAGCAAAGTATCGCTGGCCGGTTTTCTGGATCTGTGGACTGAAAACAAAAATCGGGCTACCGGAGAAGGCGGCAAGAAATTGATTCTTTTAAGCGAGCCTCAGGTATGGTATAACTTCACACCGAATTTTGCTATCGGTAGCGAAATAGAGTTGAGTTATAATTTTGTTAACGCTTTTGCCGAAAGCAAATTCTACGCTGTTCCTACCCTGGCAACCAAATGGAACTTCTAATCGCTTCGCCTATGTAATTGCCTAAAGGCGAATATCATTTCGTCCTGGCTGTGAATATCAACTGAATTACAAACGAACAATCATGATAGAAAAACTATTCAAACTTAAAGAAAACAACACCAACATCCGCACAGAGATCTTGGCCGGTATCATCACCTTTTTGACCATGTCCTATATTTTGGCTGTGAACCCTCAAATATTGGGTGAGACAGGTATGGATAAAGGAGCGCTATTCACGACGACTGCCGTTGCGGCTATTGCCGGAACCATTTTTATGGCACTCATTGCCAATGTACCTATAGCCCAGGCACCTGGAATGGGGTTGAACAACTTTTTTGCTTTCAGCGTAGTTATCGCGATGGGACACTCCTGGCAATTTGCTTTGACAGGCGTTTTACTTTCGGGTTTCTGTTTCATGCTGCTGACCATTTTCAATATTCGAAAAATTATTGTAGACAATATTCCGGTGGCGCTAAAAAATGCGATTCCTATTGGTATTGGATTGTTTATCACGTTGATAGGACTGAAAAGTGCGGGGATTGTAACCCCAAACCAGTTTACGCTCGTTCAACTCGGGAACATGGCAGATCCCAATGTTTGGATTGCAGTACTCGGATTGGTGGTTATTGCAGTGCTTTTGGTTAAAAAAGTACACGGTGCGATCCTGATCGGAATTATTATTTCCACCATATTTGCCGGATTTTTGGGAATGATCCAGTTACCTCAAGGCAGCTGGATTACACTTCCGCCCAGCATAGAGCCTATCTTTTTTAAATTCGAATGGAGCAGTATCTTAACTTTCGACATGCTGATCGTTGTGTTTACTTTCCTGATGGTCAACATCTTTGACGCTATGGGCACATTGATTGGTGTCATCTCAAAAATCGGAAAATCGGAAAAAGACGGTAGTTTCCCTCAATTACAGAAAGCATTGTTTGCCGACGCATTGGGAACATTCGTAGGAGCTGTCTTGGGTACAAGTCCGAATACCTCATACGTGGAAAGTGCTTCGGGGGTCGCAGCCGGTGGAAGGACAGGACTTACCAGTGTGAGCACTACACTAATGTTTGTACTGGCCCTTTTCTTTGCCCCGATATTCTTAATGGTGCCAGCTGCAGCAACAGCTCCGGCACTGATCATTATTGGGCTATTTATGATGAGTTCGGTTGCTGATATCGACTTCAACGAAATAAGCGAAGGACTTCCGGCATTCGTCACCATCATATTTATGCCGTTCACATACAGCATTGCCAACGGAATTATTTTCGGAATGTTGAGCTTCACCCTTGTTAAACTCTTATCGGGAAAAGTAAAAGACGTAAGCATTACCATGTATGTACTGACGCTTTTTTTCCTGATTAAAATTATTCTTGACGCGTCAAATGCATTTGTTCACTAATGGCTCAAAAAACGCACTCAACCCGTTAATTTATTTGCTGTTCTGGAATAAAACCATTACTTTTGCGGCCTAATCCAAATATAACTCAGACAAATACAATTTATGGCAACAACAGCTGATTTCAGAAACGGAATGTGCATCGATTTGGAAGGACAATATTATTTCATCGTAGAATTTCTTCACGTGAAACCCGGAAAAGGTGCAGCTTTCGTACGTACAAAACTTAAAAACGTAACAACGGGACGTGTTCTCGAAAAGACTTTCAACTCGGGTGTCAGGGTGGATGAGGTTCGCATAGAACGCCGTCCGTTCCAATACCTTTATCAGGACGATATGGGATATAACTTCATGAACACCGAAACTTTCGAACAGATACCTATCCCTGCCGAACAGATTGAGGGAGTGCAGTTCCTGAAAGAGGGCGACCTGGTGGAAGTTCAAATCCATTCCGAAAGCGGTACCATCTTAACAGCAGAAATGCCTACACACGTAGTACTGCAGGTTACGTATACCGAACCCGGTATCAAGGGCGATACGGCTACTAACACATTGAAGCCGGCCACCGTTGAAACCGGAGCGGAAGTCCGAGTTCCCCTGTTCATCAACGAAGGTGAAAAAATTAAGGTAGATACACGCACGGGAACATATGTTGAACGTGTGAAGGAATAACACCTGCTATTGGAGAAATTTACCAGCAAGAAGAAAGGCATCGTATTTTACGGTGTCTTTTTTTGTGTTATCTTTGTGATTGACCGAGAATTGAAAGGAATGAAAAAAATCAGCATAAAAGAGTGGGCCGAAGAGGATCGTCCGCGTGAAAAAATGATGCTGAAGGGTGTTTCGGCACTGTCGGATTCCGAGTTACTAGCTATTCTTATCGGTTCAGGCAACGACAAGGAGAGCGCAGTGGAACTATGCAAAAGAATTCTGCAGAAAGCCGGTAATAACCTCAACAAATTAGGCCGTTTCAGCGTTAACGATCTGGTGACTAATTTCCGTGGTATCGGACCGGCAAAAGCAATTACTATAATTGCTGCTCTGGAGCTGGGCAGAAGAAGGAAATCGGAAGGAGCGGTTAACAGAAAAAAAATCACCTCTTCCGATGATGCTTATGCCGTTTTCTATCCTGTGCTGGTAGATTTAAATCACGAAGAGACGTGGGCATTGCTTCTCGACCGATCCAATAAAGTGGTTGCCACTTTGCAGGTCAGCCGTGGTGGTATATCGGGAACAGTAGTTGACATACGGTTAATCCTCCGCGAAGCAATCAGTCATTATGCAAGCAGTATCGTGTTGGGGCATAACCACCCGTCGGGGAACTGTACGCCTAGCGCACAGGATACCGCAATCTCAAAAAAACTGAAGGAGGCAGCCCGATGGATGGATATTTCTTTACTTGATCATATAATCGTATGTGGTGAAACGTATTACAGTTTTGCCGATAATGGCATGATATAAGAAGATTGAATAAGATAGATAACAG